>Ga0206126_10000122_pt1 | contig 102481 bp, 103 predicted proteins | sample Helgoland_Spring_5_FD_148621 | JGI IMG/M metagenome (GOLD analysis project Ga0206126, IMG submission 148621) | Pelagic subsurface seawater microbial communities from Kabeltonne, Helgoland, North Sea - Helgoland_Spring_Bloom_20160412_1 | ecosystem: Environmental > Aquatic > Marine > Epipelagic...
AAAAACCTAAGGACTTATGCAGAGACTTATGCAGAGACTTTTAGGTTAGTGGTTACTTACACTGAAACACAAGAGGGGATTGGTGGGCCGTCCGCGACTCGAACGCGGGACCAATTGGTTAAAAGCCAACTGCTCTACCAACTGAGCTAACGGCCCCCAAATGAGGTGCGTATAATACTCACCAGCAGGATAAATTCAAGCACTATTTTGATATATAGTAGGATCTTTTACACCCGCATCAACAAAACCCTGCTTTCTTAGCCTACAACTATCACAAACACCACAGGCAGACCCATCTACAGATGCTTGGTAGCAGGAAACTGTCTGGCTATAATCGACACCATTTTCAAGCCCCACCTTAATAATTTGACCCTTTGTCATATGAATTAAGGGTGCATGTATAGATAGTTTATTACCTTCGACTCCCGCCTTAGTGGCAAGGTTCGCCATCTGCTCAAACGCCTCAATATAATTAGGGCGGCAATCTGGATAACCGGAGTAATCCACAGCATTAACCCCAACAAAAATATCATTCGCCCCTAGAACTTCGGCCCAACCTAAGGCGATAGAGAGAAAAACTGTATTACGCGCCGGTACATAGGTAACCGGTATGCCCGTAGTTTCGTGATCGGGAACATCAATCGTCATATCGGTTAATGCCGAGCCACCAATAGTACCAAGATCCAGTTTAACCACTTTATGTTCTTTGACATTCACGGAATCTGATACTTTTTGCGCTGCAACCAGCTCTGATATATGTCGCTGACCATAGTTAAAACTTAGGGTATAGCATTCAAAGCCCTGCTTATTAGCGATAGACAGAACTGTTGACGAATCCAGCCCACCTGATACCAAAATTACTGCTTTTTTTGTCATCACTTAACGCCCCTGCTCATCGCCCCAAATCACTTTATGAGTCTGCAATTGCATTCTAACTTTCAATTTATCTTCTAAAATCCACGCGGCTAACTGCCTGTAGGATAATTGTCCCTGACTGGGTGAAAATAGTATTTCCACCCCAGAATCACGCAAGCAAAGATGATCAATTTGCATACAGCTCCAGTCATAATCAGTACGATCACAGATAACAAACTTCACCTCGTCTTCGGGTTGAAGGTAGTTAATGTTTTCGTATAGATTGCGGCTCACTTCGCCTGACCCCGGCGTCTTTAGATCAACAATTTTAACTACACGGGGATCAACATCTTCGACAGAAATTGCCCCGCTTGTTTCAAGGGAAACACGATAACCAAGATCACAAAGTACACGTAAAAGCTCTATACACTGGGGTTGAGCTAAAGGCTCTCCCCCTGTCACGGTAATAAAATCTGTTCCATATTGGGCAACCCTATCGACAATATCTTGAATTGTTATTTTTTCTCCACCTTCAAAGGCATAGGCAGTGTCACAGTACGCACAGCGCAATGGGCAACCCGTCAGGCGCACAAAAACTGTGGGCAACCCTGTGGTTGTAGTCTCCCCCTGGAGAGAGTGAAAAATTTCTGTAATACGTAAAGATTGGCTATTCATTGGATTAATGCTAATTCTCTAGGTTCGAGCTATTAAAGATTTTCAGATTTAATATAGGCTCGAGCCTTGGCGCCAGCTCCACCCTTACTGCTTGCAGCCTCTTCTAAGAGCGCCTTAGCCTGCTTAGAGTCACCTAGCTTATGATAAAGCTTGCCTAGCTTATAGCGCGAATCCATAGCCTTGTTATGGCTGCTGTAACTGTTTACCACTAGACTGAAAGATTGAATCGCTAGCGCTTGGGCTCCGCGAAACTCGTAAATTTCACCCAACCAATAATAGGCATTTGCGACAAAGGGGCTGTCTGGAAATTTTTCAATATGGTTTTTAAATGCTGCGATAGCACCATCAAAGTCTTTTTCTTTAAGAAACAAACTGGAGGCGGCATAGTCTGCTTCTATATCCTCTGGCGTGAAAACTTCTGGACTAGCCTGGGCTAGAATACTGTCAGTTAGGGGCTGATCTAAGGTATCAACACCAGAGGCTTCATTGCCTGGTTTGACGACTGCAGAAGCGGAAATAGCTATCAGTCGACGATCAATATCAAGGTAATCATCAAACTGTCGCTGTTTAACTTGCTGGAGCTGGTAGGTAAGCTCTTCAACCATACCGCGAAGAGTTTGTACTTCGTCTTTTAAAACCTGCATTTGATAGAACTGCTGGGCACTCTGAAGGTTTGCTGCACTGGGCTTTTGCTTAACCCCAGAGTCTGTTGAGTTATCAAGCTCAATAACAGAGGTTAGCGGCTGTGCAAATAGCTGAGTGGACAGCGTAGCAGCTAGCAATAGATATAATTTATTCTTCATAACTCCAGGCACTCAAAATAGTGTAAGGGGCAAGCATAGCTCACCCCCATTACAAGCTTAAGGAAGACTATTTAAGCTCTACACGACGATTTAATCGCCATGCATCATCATCACTGCCATAAGCAGCTGCTCGCTCTTCACCAAAGCTTATCACTTCAATTCTACTAGCGGCTACGCCTTGCATTACTAAAAATTCTTTTACAGTAGTAGCACGACGCTCACCCAGCGCCATATTGTACTCTCGAGTGCCTCGCTCATCAGCATGGCCCTCAAGTCTAACCAAACGAGAGTTGCCAGCAAGAACAACAGCGTTTTCAAGAAGATCTGCTTGGGACTCAGAAGTCAGTAACGCTTTATCAAAAGCAAAATAGAAGACTGTAGGTATATCTGCTACTACTGGAACAATTTCCACATCAACTGATTCTACCTGAGCAGTTTTGACAGCGGTATTTTCAATCTCAGTTGTATTTTCGACAACGGGAGATGAGCTACAGCCAGTTAGAACAGCTAAGGCAAGCAAAGATGCAGATAAATTCATGCGGGTTTTCATTGTTGTTAACTCCTTTGAGTAACACTTGTAGGTTTAAATATTAGTTTTGCGGCAGTTATTGTAAGAAAGGTGACCAGGCCGGCTCTCTGACATCACCCTGTTTAGCTGGAAGATTATATTTTACACCAGCATCAACCGAAACTGCAGCAAGAATCCCTCTATTATTACGCTTTGTAGCATACATCAGCATAGCACCATTGGGCGCAACAGACGGTGACTCATCTAATGTAGTTTCTGTCAATTCTATAAGTCGTCTTGTCTTTAGATCCAGTACTGCAATATGAAACACATCTGACGAACGATGCACCATTGCCATAGTGCGCCCGTCGGGTGCAATATTGGCTCGTGCATTGTAGCTGCCTTGAAAGGTCAAGCGTTCTACAGAACGCTTGGCAATATTCATCTTATAAATCTGGGGCGAACCGCCTCGATCAGAGGTGAAAAGCAAATGCTTTCCATCAGGCATCCAAGCAGGTTCCGTATCAATTGCAAAATGCCGCGTTAGTCTTGTAAATTTTTCAGAGGCTAGATCAAGACTATATATTTCTGGATTACCGTCTTTAGAGAGCACCATGGCTAATTTTTTGCCGTCAGGCGACCATGATGGCGCACCATTAAGCCCCTTAAACTGCGTTAACTGCTGACGCTCTGCACTGGACAAATTTTGCCTATAAATTGCCGGACGTCCTGTTTCAAATGAAACATAGGCCAACTCTTTGCCATCAGGAGACCAACTAGGGGACATAATTGGCTGGTTAGACTCAAGCATTAGGCTTTCTCTCGCGCCATCTGCATCAGCCACCTGAAGTCTATAGGTGAAATCGTCACCCTCTCTGATAACCGAGACATAGGCCAAACGAGTAGAGAACGCCCCTCTTATACCAGTAATTGATTCATATATTTTATCACTTACCGAGTGTGCAAGATTGCGCACCTGACTAGCAACTGCTCGCACTTTGTGAGTAAACTGAACTTTCTGAGAATTTAAACTAAGTAGACTAAATTCTAATTCATAACGCCCATCAGGCAACAAAGACATACTACCCACAACTAAGTATTCAACACCCAATAGGCGCCAATCTCTGTAGTATACATCTGATGGCTTAGAAGGAAAGGCTAGCATATCGCGCCGCGGTATTAACTCAAATAATCCGCTGCGGCGCAGGTCGGCTTCTACAATCCTAGTAATATCATCATCGAACCGTACATCACCTAAATCAAAAGGTGATAAAGCTATGATAGTGGGTTGATCATTGCCTTCTGTTACTCTAATGACCAATTCACCATAGGCATTGCTGCCCATTAAAAGCACCATGAGTAAGATCGATATTTGTCTACAAAAAATCACGCGGCAATCTCCATTACTTTTACCTAAAGCCTTAGGTCTTGCGGGTTAAATACTATTTTTACATTACGAAAATACTGCTCAAATATCCTAGGTTCCATTGATTGCAACTCTGAAAATGGCGCCGCTTTAAATGCTGCCTGCTCAACCGATCGATCAAAAGCCAAATCACCACTGGACTCCAAAATCTTTACACCTACTATTCGACCGGTAGGTACCAATCTTAGTTCAATTAAAGTTTCCATTCCGCGTCTTGCACTTTTCGGACGATTCCAATGCAGTGAGAGCCGCGACTGAATGAACTGCAAATAACTATTAGCTGATACTTTATCTTCTTTTACCGATATTAGCGCCTGCTCTTCACGCAATCTTTTTTCCGCCTGTGCCTCTTTCGCCTTACGTTGTTCTTCATTATAAAGCATGCGTGCCTTTTCAGCTTCCTGCTGTTTTTTTAACGCCAGTGCTTTTTTCTGAGACTCACGCCTTAACTGAGCTTGTTTTTGCTCTTGTGCGCGACGCTTTTCCAGCTGACGCCTTTTAGCTGTAGTATCTTTAGAGGGCGATGCATTTGGTTTTTTTACCGGTTTTTTCTTGGGCGTTAGCTGAATTAACTCCGCCTGTATAAATTGCGGCTGAACCACTGTTTTACTGCTTGTTGGCTGCCAGTCAATTAATAGTGCGCCTATAACCAATCCATGCAGGCTGATACTTGAAAGGCCGGCAATAAAGAAACCTGAACGCGACTTCATCATTGGGATTTACTAGGCTCTGTCACCAGCCCAACGGAGGGTGCTCCCGCAAGTTGCAACTGACTCATTAGATCGACAACCGAGCCATAGTCGACTTTTGTATCCCCCCAAACTAGCACAGGCGTGTTTGGTTTTTGACGTAAAACCTTACCCACCCTTTCTACAATAAAGGACAAGCTATTGGCTATATTGGTTCCATTTTCATCAATCCAATAGGTGCCATCAGATTTAATAGAAATTATTAGCGGTTCCTGCTTTTGCTTATCGAGGGGTGCGGAGTTGGCCGCGGGTAGTTCAACCTTAACACCCTGCATTAATAGTGGAGCTGTAATCATAAATACAACCAGTAAAACTAGCATAACATCAATGTATGGCACTACATTAATTTCTGCAACTAGCTTGCGCTTGGCTCGTTTATTTTTCACCTTAGGTATCTCTTTAAACCTTAGATTGCATGCACTTGACGGTGCAAAATACTAGAAAATTCATCAGCAAAAGTTTCATAGCTGGCATTGATCGTTTCAACTTTTGCCGCATAACGATTATAGGCAAGCACTGCAGGAATGGCGGCAAACAAGCCCATCGCGGTTGCAATAAGTGCTTCAGATATGCCTGGCGCTACAGTAGCTAGCGTAGCTTGCTGGACCATCGCCAGCCCTCTAAACGAATTCATAATTCCCCATACGGTACCAAATAAACCAATATAGGGGCTGACCGATGCCACGCTAGCAAGAAAAGGAAGGTTAATACTAAGTTTTTCATCTTCTCTTGAAAGTTCGACACGCATAGCGCGATCGGCACCTTCCATTACCGCATCTGGATCTGTTCCGTCACCCTCTGTAAGGCGACTAAATTCTCTAAATCCTGCGCGAAATACATTTTCTATGCCCTGGCCGCCACCGTTTTCTTTAGCTAATAGGGATAGTTCTTGATAGAGACTATTTAGGTCGACACCCGACCAAAATGCATCTTCGAAGTTTCTAAAATCATTTTCAGCATTGCGTAAAAATATGCCACGCTGAACGATCATAATCCACGAAATTACTGAAGCAACAAACAATACCAACATTACCAACTGAACTAGGATGCTCGCATTGAGGATTAACGACAATATTGAAAGGTTTTCTTCATTCACTATGTTAGCTCCGAGGTTAACAAAGGTAATTCTTTAAGGGTGTGATAAATCTCTTTCGGCATAGCCTGCGGTCGCTTGGTGGCATTACTGATACAGGCAATTTTAACCTTAGCTTGCACCAAAATATCCGAACCCCTGCAGACATTTTGCTTCATTTCGAAACTCACCTTGGAGAGCCTGATTAAGCTCGCTGATATATCAAGCACATCGTCTAAAACGGCAGGCTTTTGATACAATAATTCTATACTTCTTACAACAAATTGAAGGCTATCAAAAAGTGCTGGCTTACTAAACCCTAAGCTGCGAAGGAACTCTGTTCGAGCTCTTTCCATGTATTTCAAATAATTTGCGTAAAAGACAATACCGCCGGCATCAGTATCCTCAACATAGATTCTGACCTGAAAACTAAATGGTGCTGCAAGCTTACTCACTCAGCCCTGCCATTTGTTCCTGAAGACGCTTGGGGCTAGGCAGACCAAAGTGCTCATAAGCCATCCGAGTCGCTATGCGCCCTCTTGACGTGCGCATCAAGAAGCCCTGCTGAATTAGGTAGGGTTCTAGCACATCTTCAATTGTTCCACGCTCTTCACTAATCGCCGCAGCTAAACTATCTACACCCGCTGGCCCACCATCGAATTTTTCCATTAGAGTGAGTAGTAGGCGTCGATCTAAATGATCAAACCCATTTTTGTCGACATTAAGCATATTTAATGCAGCATCGGCAATTTCAACTGTGACTTTGCCGTCTGCCTTGACCTCAGCATAGTCTCTGACTCGTCGCAGAAGCCGATTGGCAATACGTGGCGTACCTCTTGATCTTAGCGCGATTTCTTTGGCGCCAGCAGCATCAATGGGTACTTCTAATATATCGCCCGCACGAGCGACGATTTTTCCAAGATCCTCTACTGAATAAAACTCTAGTCGTTGGACGATACCAAAACGATCCCGTAGTGGCGACGTTAGGAGTCCAGCTCTTGTTGTAGCACCTACTAGTGTAAAAGGAGGTAGATCCAACTTGATAGATCGAGCAGCTGGGCCCTCTCCTATTACGATATCTAACTGGTAATCTTCAAGGGCTGGGTAGAGTATTTCTTCAACCACCGGACTGAGGCGATGAATTTCATCAATAAAGAGTACATCGCCCTCTTCTAGGTTGGTTAATAACGCCGCTAGATCGCCGGCTTTCTCAAGCACTGGGCCGGAGGTTGTTTTTAGATCAACTTCCATTTCATTAGCAATAATGTGGGCTAAGGTGGTTTTACCTAGCCCTGGAGGACCAAATACCAAACAGTGGTCAAGTGGTTCTTTTCGCTTTCGTGCAGCCTCAATAAAGATCTGTAGTTGCTCTTTAACCACCGGCTGACCTACATAATCAGTGAGCGTCAGCGGTCTTAACGCACGATCAAATCGCTCTTCAGTAGGGGATCCGGTTGCTGTTATTAGTCTATCTGGTTCTATCATTGGTCACTGTCTCAAGTCTGTGGCTAAGGATACATGGCTGAGAGTACATTTACACTAGTGAAATGACTAAGGAATACTGTATTTACACCATTGATTTCAATGCCGCACGGATTAGTTGCTCAGAATTAGTAATATGATCACCCGCAACGCGATTCACCATTTTTGCTGCATCCTGAGGTCGGTAGCCCAATGCCGTTAGTGCACTCTCAGCCTCAAAGCTAATATCTTGAGTTACCTGTTCTATGGTTTCCTCTAGGTTGTCTCCAAGAATACTGGTAACTTTATCACGCATTTCAATCAGCAATCTTTCTGCTGTCTTCTTGCCGACGCCCGGTATTTTAACCAGAGTGACCACCTCATCTTTTTGAACGCAACGGGCAAATTCGTTAGCAGACATGCCTGAAAGAATAGCTAAGGCCATTTTAGGGCCCACACCATTGACCTTGATAAGGTGTCGAAATAAAGCTCGCTCTTCTAGTTCACTAAAACCGTAGAGTTGCTGAGCATCCTCCCGAACTACAAAATGAGTATGCAATGTTACGGTCGCGCCTATATCAGGAATTTCAAAAAACGTATTAAGCGGCACGAGTATTTCATAGCCCACACCCTGAACATCTAGTAATAAATCCGGTGCCTGCTTACTAAGTACTTTACCCTGCAATCTTCCAATCATAATTTTTTATTTGCACTCTTTTTAAACTGTACTGTTATTTTAGTCGCCCGCGAGCAAAGCCTTTAACGCCAACCCCAGACATTATTTTTTGTGTGCGCATGCTGTGACCATGACAGATAGCAACTGCCAGGGCATCTGCTGCATCTTCTGATGGCTCACCAGGAAGCTTTAACAATGAAGTTACCATCATTTGAACCTGCTTTTTATCCGCAGCACCGGTACCAACCACTGCTAATTTAACACTGCGTGGGGCATATTCTGAAACGGACAGCTTAGCATTGGTTCCAGCAATAATAGCTGCACCCCTTGCTTGACCGAGCTTTAAGGCTGCTCTGGGATCACGTGCAAAAAATACATCTTCAATACCCATAACTTTTGGGCTGTACTCTTGTATAAGCTGGCTTACTCCATCAAAAATAAGCTGCAATCGCTCAGGCAATGAACCCTCTGGCAGACGAATAATGCCGCTGGTTACGTAGATCAAATTTGCGCCCGTCATATCTACAATGCCGTAGCCGGTGCGTCGTGACCCTGGATCTATTCCAATAATTCTTATCATCTGATACTTACTAGGTGGCTAATTTACTAGTGTTGCAATCTAATCTGATTGAGTCAACCACAAAAAAGCCCCCAGATAAACCGGAGGCTTTTTGACCCTTAAGGGTACCTAAGATTAGATTAATCTTTTTTAGGTGCTGCTTTAGCTTTTGCTTTGGGCGCAGCTTTTGCTTTGGGCGCAGCTTTTGCTTTGGGCTCAGCTTTTGCTTTGGGCGCAGCTTTTGCTTTGGGCGCAGCTTTTGCTTTGGGCGCAGCCTTTGCTTTGGGCGCAGCCTTTGCTTTGGGTGCAGCCTTTGCTTTGGGCGCAGGAGCTTCTTCAGCTGGCGCTTCTTCTACAGGAGTTTCTTTAACGGGAACTTCTTCTACTGCCGGTGCTGCTTCTGGAGCAGGTACTGGCGCGGAAACTGTTTTAATTAACTTTTCAGCTAGTAAGATTTTTATCTTTTCGTCTGCATTAACCCAATTTTTATCGGCATCTTTTATCGCAAATCGACCTGAGCTTTTTTGATAAATAACATAGTCTTTTGTTTTTTTAATAACTTTCATCTTTTAACCCTTTTATGATTACTCGTTTACATTCTTAGTTTTGTTATTGTATTGATTATAGAACCATTAAGAAAGCTGCTCGATTATCTCATCAGAAATATCAGCGTTGGTGTATACATTTTGAACATCATCCAAATCTTCCAAACTATCAATCATACCCAATAATTTTTCCGCTGAATCTTTTTCAAGTGGTATTGTAACATCTGCAGTCATAGTGACCTCGGCATGAGCCGGCTGAAAACCCGCCTCAACAAGTTCATCTTTAACCTGCAAAAATTCTTCAAAACTAGTCTCTACATCATAGGAGCCATCATCATGAGACTTAACATCCTCTGCCCCTGACTCTAAAGCCGCGTCCATAAGAGCATCTTCGTCAATATCAGGGCCATAGCTAATCTGGCCAATGCGATTAAACAGGTAGGCCACCGAACCATCAGTACCCAAATTGCCTCCACGCTTAGCAAAAGCATGGCGTACTTCGCCCACCGTTCTATTTCGGTTGTCAGTCATACACTCAACTAAGACGGCAATGCCACCTGGCGCATAGCCTTCATAGGTAATCTCGTCATAGTTTTCACCCTCACCTGCACCGGCACCGCGAGCAACTGCTTTTTCAATGGTATCGCGCTTCATATTTGAACCCAGAGCCTTATCCACTGCCGCTCGCAATCGGGGATTGTCCTCGGGGTTTGGCCCGCCCGCTTTAGCAGCTACCACTAACTCGCGGATTATTTTGGTAAATATTTTTCCCCGCTTGGCGTCTTGAGCTGCTTTGCGATGCTTGATGTTAGCCCATTTACTATGACCTGCCATATTATTTCTCCAACTATTAGCTGCTAGCTACTTTGATTTTCTTTATTTCGCAGCCTTATATTTAAGTCACGAAGCTGTGATGACTCAACCGTACCTGGCGCATCAGTCATCAAGCAGGCCGCTGACTGGGTTTTCGGGAATGCAATCACATCGCGAATAGAATCAGCCCCTATCATCAACATAATTAAACGATCTAAACCAAAGGCTAAACCGCCATGAGGGGGCGCACCGTACTGAAGTGCGTCAAGCAGGAATCCAAACTTTTCCTGCTGTTCAGCCTTATCAATACCCAGCACATCAAAGACTACTGCCTGCATTTTTTGGTCGTGAATACGAATGGATCCACCACCTAACTCCACACCGTTAAGTACCATGTCATAGGCGCGGGAAAGCGCTTCTGCAGGGTTGTCTTTTAGTGATTGCTCATCGCATGAGGGTGCAGTGAATGGGTGATGAAGTGGCGTTAGTGAACCGCTATCTGTAGTTTCAAACATGGGAAAATCAATAACCCAAAGAGGCGCCCAGTCGCAGGTATAAAGGTTTAAATCCTGACCTACTTTACAACGCAAAGCGCCTAAGGCTTCAGAAACCACAGATGACTTATCGGCTCCAAAAAATACGATATCACCATTTTTTGCATCTAAACGCTGCATAATATTCATCGTTACTTCATCACCTAGAAATTTGATAATAGGTGACTGTAAGCCTTCAATACCTGTCTCGATTGCATTGACTTTGATCCAGGCTAAACCTTTGGCGCCATAGATGCTGACAAATTTTGTATATTCATCAATTTTCTTGCGTGAAATTTCTGCGCCACCGTTAACCTTGAGGGCTGTAACGCGGCAAGCAGGCTCATTAGCTGGCCCGGCAAAAACTTTAAACTCGATATCTTTTAGTAAATCTTTTATCTCTACCAACTCAAGAGGTATTCGCAAATCGGGCTTATCTGATCCATACCGGTTCATTGCTTCGGCATAGGTCATTCTTGGAAATTTATCGAACTTAACATCTTTATGCTCGGCAAAGATATTGCCAATCATAGTTTCAGTAATTGACATAATGTCTTCTTCATCAATAAACGACGCTTCAATATCAATCTGAGTAAATTCTGGCTGACGATCGGCGCGTAAATCTTCATCGCGAAAACATTTAGCAATTTGATAGTAGCGATCAAACCCTGCCACCATTAGCAGTTGTTTAAATAACTGTGGCGATTGGGGCATGGCAAAAAACTGACCGGGGTGTGTTCTTGAAGGTATAAGATAGTCTCGAGCACCTTCTGGGGTTGCCCGGGTCATAATAGGTGTTTCGATATCCAAAAACCCTAGCTCATCAAGATAGTTTCTAATTGAATTGGTAATCTTGGATCTAAACCGCAAACTGTTTTGCATCTCAACGCGACGCAGGTCCATATAGCGATGTTTAAGACGAACATCTTCACCCACCGTAATATGTTCATCCATCTGAAATGGGGGTGTAGCCGCAGTATTGAGAATTTCTAACTGGGTACCGTAAACTTCAATTTCACCTGTGGCCATATTGGGATTAACCGTGGCATCACTTCGCGCTCGAACTTTACCTGTCAGCTGCAATACATATTCTGATCGCACGCGGTCAGCCTGAGCAAAGAAATCCCCCGCATCTGGATCAAAGACAACCTGAACAATGCCCTCTCGATCGCGCAGATCAAGAAAAATTACACCACCATGATCGCGACGGCGATCAACCCAACCATAGAGGGTAATCTCCTGATCGATATTTGCTGTTGTTACCAGCCCGCAATAGGTTGTTCGTTGCATCAGTCTTTATTCCTTTTTATCAATTATGGCGCTGTATGTCAGCGCCACTTTATTTTAACTCTTAAGCTCTAGTTCAACTCTAGTTATCGCTATTGGAGTCGCTAGTTAAATTTTTCTTTTTTGAATGTTTAAAATCGGTCTCATACTAACCGCTGCCACTAAGCCTAAACCCAGACGCAGATATCATTTTTTAAGCCTTGGCTGCTTGCAGGCTTGGCAGTCTGTTAGCGGACTATCGCTTATTTTTTTGCAGCACCTCTTGCGTATGCCCGCAGGCTTCACATTGATACTCATAAATAGGCATATACACATTTCCTGCGATATATTTCAAAACGACAAAATAAAAAGCGTTGCATTATACATCAGCTACCCTGTCTGGCGAGCACCCAAAGGCGGAGTTTGTGTTTAAAGCGCAGGTATTCAAGACAAAACATCAAAAATGTAGACCTCGACCCTTTAATCGCTGTCGAAGACTTTCACTGCGAGCACTTAGCATATCCGGATCATAGGCATCAGACTCCACAGCACCCCATATGGGGGCTGGCCATGCGGGGTCTGACTGATAACGCGCCACATGATGCATATGCAATTGCGGCACGACATTGCCAAGGGTTGCTATATTTAATTTATCCGGAGCAAATAGCTCAGTCATCGCTTGAGATAAAACACAGGACTCATCCATAAGTTGCTGTCTATCTTTACTTTCTAACTGGAATATTTCAGTTATATCTTGTCGTTTAGGCACTAATATCAACCAGGGGTAATTAGCGTCACGACTTATTAGCAATAGACTTAATTCAAACTGTCCAACCAGTAGGCAGTCTTGATCCAGTCTCTCATGTAATTTGAACATTTTTAAACCCAAAGCCTCTCTTTTATATCGGTTAACTCTGTACCACGACAGCTCAGCACCGTAGAATAACCTACTTAAAGTTTAAATCCATTAAAGTGTAAAAAAACTATGCGCGCTAGCCAATATTTGATTGCCACAAAAAAAGAATCCCCTGCTGATGCTGAGGTTATTAGCCATCAGCTAATGTTGCGAGCAGGAATGATACGTAAGGTCGCCTCCGGACTTTATTCATGGCTTCCTTTGGGCCTAAGAGTTTTTAGAAAGGTTGAGGCTATCGTGCGCCAAGAAATGGATAAGGCGGGCGCAATGGAGCTTCTAATGCCCGTCGTTCAGCCAGCTGATCTGTGGGAAGAATCTGGACGCTGGGGGCAATTTGGTCCTGAACTTTTGCGCATCAAAGATCGACACGATCGTGAATTTTGCTTAGGGCCCACCCATGAAGAGGTTATCACTCATCTGGTGCGTAATGAAATAAATAGCTACAAACAGTTACCGGCTAATTTTTACCAAATTCAAACGAAGTTTCGCGATGAGCGGCGCCCAAGGTTTGGCGTAATGCGCACCCGAGAATTTTGCATGAAAGATGCCTATTCGTTTCATAGCAACGAAGCATCGCTTCAAGAAACCTATGACGTCATGTATCAAACCTACAGTAATATTTTTGAACGTACTGGCTTAGTGTTTCGCGCGGTACTTGCCGATACAGGAAGTATTGGTGGCAGTCATTCTCATGAGTTTCACGTGCTTGCTGACTCAGGTGAAGATGCTATTGTGTTTTCTACTGAGGGTGAGTTCGCGGCAAATATCGAAAAAGCTGAAGCTCTGCCTTCCACCAACCAAAGAGCAGAAGCAACTGAAGCAAAGCAGGCTATCGCGACACCCAACACCCACAGCATTGATGACCTATCTCAATTATTAAAGGTTGATGCCACGCAAATAATAAAGACTTTAATTGTGTGCGTCGATGACAAGGAAGGCAACCAAACTCTTCATGGTCTCGTTTTGCGAGGCGATCACGAACTTAATGAAGTTAAGGTGCAAAAAGTGTTAGGTAGCGACACTGAATTAAGCTTTGCCACTGAAAAGCAAATTATCGATCAACTCGGTTGTCCTGTCGGCTCTCTAGGGCCAGTAGACCTTGGCATTCCATTCATCGTCGATCATAGTGCGGCGGTTTTGTCAGACTTTGTGTGTGGCGCTAATCGCGACGGCTTTCACCTGACCGGTGTTAATTGGCAGAGAGACTGTAATATTGAAACTCAGGCAGATATTCGCAATGTAGTGGCAGGTGACCCAAGCCCTGAAGGCAGTGGTTTGTTAGAAATTAAACGAGGTATTGAGGTCGGGCATATCTTTCAGCTGGGCACAAAATACACTGAAGCTATGAATGCAACCATTTTAAATGAGCAGGGCAAGGAGCAGGCCATGTTAATGGGCTGTTATGGTATTGGTGTTAGTCGAATTGTTGCGGCTGCGATTGAACAAAACCACGATGAGAATGGCATTATTTGGCCCGCGGCTATTGCGCCGTTCCAAATCGCTTTAGTTCCAATCAACATGCATAAATCCGAGCGTGTCAAAAAGACCTGTGAGGATTTATACACACAGCTAACAGCTGCTGGTTACGACGTACTATTTATGGACGGAGCCAAGGCTCGCCTGGGCTCTATGCTTGCAGATATCGAGTTAATTGGCATTCCACATCGCTTGGTGATTGGTGAGCGCGGCCTGGACGAGGGCAAAGCGGAATACCGCGATAGAACCCAAAGCGAAAACCAGCACATAGCGATTGAAGACTTAATGGCGTTTATTGCCACCCAGCTAGGAGGGTAAACCCAATTAAAGGTGAGGGACATAACTTATAATGGATCTGCTACTTAATTGCGACCTCGGTGAATCCGACGATGCTCATCAACTTGGTATCGAATCTACGGTAATGCCCCATTTAGATCAAGTTAATATCGCCTGTGGATTTCATGCAGGCAATTCATTAGTGATGGAAAAAACCTTAGATCTGGCAAAAAAAAATCAGTTAGCGGTTGGCGCTCACCCCAGCTACCCAGATAAATTCAATTTTGGCCGCCAATCAATGCGCATGGCACCCACAGATTTAATTTCATGCCTTCAATACCAAATAGCTCAATTGGAAAAAGCTGCACGCAAGTTTGACCTCTGTGTTATCTATGTTAAACCCCATGGTGCGCTATATAACGATATGATGGTAAATGGCCATATACGCAGTGCTGTGATGACAGCTATTGCTGAATCAAGCGCAACATCAACTTTAATGCTTCAAGCAAGCCCTGATGCCGAAATACACCGTCAAGAGGCCGAATCCTTTGGATTATGCCTTTGTTTTGAAGTTTTTGCCGATCGCGCCTACCAAGATGATGGCTCTTTAGTTCCACGTAATCAAACGGGTGCTATTTTAAGCCATAAAAAAATGCTTGCTCAGGTTCAACAGTTAAAACAAGACGATTCTGTAACTACGCTTAAGGGTAACCGCCTCCCACTTAATGCGGATACACTTTGTATCCATGGCGATAACCCACAGGCTGTTATGGATATTAGAGAAATTCGCTCGATCTTATCCTTATGAGCCAACAGTTCCCAAAAGTATCCATAGCCAGCGAAAACAGCGTTATTGTCTACTTTTCAGATCGTCCCTGCAGTCAAACTTCTAGCATTATTGCCCATACCGCAGGTCAGTTAAAAAAGACCCTGTCGAACTGCTTAATTGATTTAGTCCCCTCTTACCATTCATTACTGGTTATTTATAACGCCATTGACGTTAATTATGTAGAAATAGAACAGGCAATTTTTTCCTCTATTGGTGGCGATTTATCAATGGTTGAATTGGCAACAGGTCGCAGGATTGAGCTACCGCTATATTATAGTCTCGAATCAGGACCAGATTTAAAACGCCTAGCAGCCAGGGCCAAGCTTTCTATAGCTGAGGTTATATCGATTCATCAGCAGACTGAATATACAGTTTTTGCTATGGGGTTTTCCCCTGGGTTTGCTTACTTAGGCGAAGTAGATCCACGTATTTCAGCCCCTAGACTAGACACACCCAGACAACAGGTTGCCAAGGGTTCTGTGGGTATAGCCGATCGACAGACGGCAATTTATCCAGCACAGTCTCCTGGCGGATGGAATATAATTGGTCTTTGCCCAGCCCCGATGTTTGACCTCAATAAACAACCTAGCACTCTTGTAAAACCTGGCGATACCGTTTGCTTTAAGGCAATTGATCGTATGCAATTTATCCAGCTTGGCGGATTAGAAGTGGATCTTACAGGGACTGATCAATGAGTGGCTTTAAAGTATTAAGTCCTGGAATATTGAGCCTTATTCAAGATAAAGGAAGGTTTGGTTTTCATGATATTGGCATCACATCTGGGGGGCCTTTTGATAGCCATGCTTTTAACTGGGCTAATCGACTTTTCGATAATAAGGAATCAGCAGCCTGCCTTGAAATATTAGTTGGCGGCTTACTATTAAAATCTCAAACCACTACCCAATTGGCGGTTACCGGCGCTGATGTCCCCATTAAAATCAACGATCAAAAGGCTGTAACCTGGCAAACCCATTCTGTTAAGCCCGGCGATAAAATTGCAATTGGTTATGCAACAGCCGGCTGTCGCGCTTATTTAAGCGTAGCCGGTGGCATTCAAGCGCCATTAATATTTGGCAGTGCATCAACTGTTATCAGAGAACAGTTGGGTGGACTGTACAAAAACGGTCAGCCTTTGCAAACAGGCGATATTCTTCCTTGTATGCCAGGTAAAAAAACAACCCTGCGCTCGGTGCCTGAACAATTTAGAACCCAATTTGATACCGATGTGACCGAGGTGCGCTTAGTGCCGGGCTATCAATATGATCAGTTCAGTCAGGCGCAGTTAGATCAGTTCTTTAACTCTGAGTACAAAATCGCTAACAATAGCGATCGGATGGGATACCGACTTGAGGGCCCTGCTATTAAGCCCCCGAGCCGCGCAATGCTTTCAGAGGGTATCTGCTTAGGCGCTGTTCAACTGCCCGCTGATGGCCAGCCAATCATCCTATTATGCGACCGCCAAACCATTGGCGGATACCCTAAAATCGGCTCGGTACTGTCTTTGGATATAGCTAAATTAGCTCAATTAATGCCCGGTAAAAGGCTACAATTTACACTTATAGCTATAGATCAGGCACAAAATTTATTACGCCATTGCAAACAGTAGTTAATTTAACTTTGCGTATAGTCCATCTCACTGATAACATTTTCAGATACTTTAAAAGAGTCGACCCATGAATACTGCATACCTCAATGGCAAATTTATGCCAATTGAACAGGCTAAAATATCACCTCTTGATAGAGGCTTTCTGTTTGGCGATGGATTGTACGAGGTGGTGCCATCTTATGCGGGAAAACTGGTAGGCTTTCAACCTCATATAAACCGAATGAATGAGGGCCTGAAAGCTATTGGTATTTCTAACGGCTGGTCAGAAAAAAACTGGTTAGACCTGTGCCTTAAATTGATTAAAGAAAATGGGCGAGGCAATTTAGGCATCTACATTCAAATTAGCCGTGGCACCTACGAATCAAGAGCTCATCGTTTTCCTGATAAGGTAACCCCAACAATTTTTGCTTTTTGCTTTGAGATTGCATCACCACCAGTTGCGGATAAAACTGTTGTAAAAACCTACAAGGTCTCAACGGCAAAAGATATTCGCTGGGATCGTCGAGACATAAAATCCACCTCTCTGTTAGGCAATGTACTGCACTACCAGCAGGGCGTGGAACAGGGCAACCAAGAAACATTACTTTTCAATGACAACAATGAGCTCACAGAAGCTAGCTCCTGTAATGCTTTTATAGTTAAGAACGGAAAGGTACTTACTCCACCTCTTGACCATCAAAAATTACCCGGTGTTACCCGTCAAATCCTAATCGATATTTTACGCAAAGATGGCAGCATCCCTATTGAGGAGCGAGTTTTAAGCATGAATGAGGTAACTGAGGCAGATGAGGTCTGGATAACTAGCTCCTCAAGAGAGATTGCCCCGGTAATTGCCATAGATTCCATACCCGTAGGAAACGGTCAGGTAGGTGATGTCTGGCTGGCTGCACAAACTCTGTTTAGCGCCAATCGTTACAACTACTGATACCATAATTATGACTAGACCCACCTCAGCTATTATCGACATTCAAGCATTACGTGATAATTTTAGTTTCGCTCAGAATCTATCGCCTAACATCCAAAGTATGCCGATGGTGAAAGCTAATGCTTATGGTCATGGCATGGTTAAAACCGCACAGGCTTTATCTGTTCTTGCGCCGGCTTTTGGCGTTGCCTGTATTGAAGAGGCTATTGATTTACGCAAGGCAAATATAAAACAGCCGATACTTTTACTTGAGGGCCCTCATAGCCCAGATGAAGTTGAGATAGCAGAGCAGCAAGGACTGTGGCTAATGCTAGAAAACCACATTCAGCTTGAAGCAGTTGTTAATGCTCAACTTCAGACACCAATTAATATTTGGATCAAATTAGATACTGGCATGCATCGTTTGGGCTTTCAGCCAGAGGAAGCTCAGCAGGTATTTAGACAGCTGAGAGATAGCCAAAATGTTGCCAATTCAATGGTTTTATCGACCCACTTTGCCTGTGCAGACGATATCGACAGTCAACTGACCCATCAACAGATAGCTCGGTTTCAGTTAGCGGCAAAGAGTATTAACCAGCCACAATTAATTACAAGCTTGGCAAATTCAGCCGCTATTTTGGGCTGGCCGAATATTCAGAATCAATGGCAACGCCCAGGCTATATGCTTTATGGCAATTCACCTTTTGCTGCTCCCCAAAAAAATGCAGATCAGTTAACCCCAGTTATGCATTTTAAGTCAGCCATTATTTCAATACGACCGGTTGCTGCCGGAGGATCCGTCGGCTACACCGCCAACTGGACTGCACAGCGAAACTCGATAATAGCCACCGTTGCGGCTGGCTATGGTGATGGTTACCCACGACATGCTCCTAATGGCACCCCAGTCTTAATTAAGGGGGTTAACTGTCCACTGGTCGGCAGGGTTTCTATGGATATGATTACTGTTGATATTACCGACCTTTCGTCGCCGGTTGAAATTGGTGAACCGGTAACGCTTTGGGGACCAAAGCTGCCAGTTAATGAAGTAGCTAAGCATTGCGGAACCATAGGTTATGAATTGCTTACCCGAATGCCGGCTAGAGTCCCTAGAGTTTATATAAACAATTAATCAATGGGCTTAAATGTCCACTCGTTACGACTTGCGAATTGACCTGAGTTATTGGTCATACGTATCAAAGATGGACTGAAACTATATTTACCACTGCGCATAAAGGCCTCAGCGATTTTCTTCTGTTGCTCAGAATCTGGGTTGTTAATCATATCCGCAACCTCCGGATAACGGGAAAAATAGATTGCTTCCCAATGGGGCCTTGATGACTCATTCACATGTGAAATCACACCATGCATTTGCAGCCCTTTTATAGCCTGCCAATCACCCTGGTAGCCATGATAAATAGACCCGGCGGCACTGCCATTGATAGGTAAACTTTTTATATGCCGGCTAGAGCTTGATGAAAGAAAATAAATAACAGGTTGTTCGTCAATAAGACAGGGTGCATAAAGAACCGGAGCCGACCAACTACCGCAGGCATCTGCAGTAGCAAGGGTTAAAACAGACTCTGATTGCAAAAGTTCCCAGAATGGGAAACCACTATTAGACATTGCCTTCCCAGCGCTCGATAGCAATATCCTCTATGTCAAATAGATCTAAAATCCTAGCGACCGAATGATCGATAATATCATCAACTGTTTTAGGTTGAGTATAAAATGCAGGTGCCGGCGGACACAGAATAGCGCCAATCTGACTCACCTTAAGCATTAGCTCGCAATGACCCACATGAAGCGGAGTTTCACGCGGCACAATAACTAGCCTACGACGTTCCTTTAAGACGACATCCGCCGCACGAACAATTAAATTGTCTGCGTAGGAATTAGCTATACCCGACAGCGTTTTCATTGAACAGGGCACCACCACCATTCCGGCTGTTTTAAATGATCCACTGGCAATACTGGCACCGATATTTTTGCAGCTATGCACTTCATCTGCTAAGGCTTCGACTTGGTCAATGCTGTAATCAGTCTCTATACCTATGGTCATTTTTGCCGCCTGGCTTATCACCAGATGTACTTCGATATCATCACGCTTGGCAAGCTTCTCGAGCAACCTAATGCCGTAGATTACCGCGCTGGATCCGGACATACCAACAATCAGTCGCTTCACTAAATTCACCTCTAAATCGCTAGATTATTTTGAATGGATATGTAACGAAGGCTACATTAAAAATTATTGAATATCGCTGGCTCTTAAATCTTTTCGCAACACCTTACCTACGTTAGACATAGGTAATCGGTCTCTAAACTCTACATATTTAGGCACCTTATAGCCAGCCATTGTTTGTTTGCAAAAGGCTATTACCTGATCTTCCGTAAGCTCAGGATTAGCGCTAACAACAAACATCTTAACCACCTCACCGGCTTTAGGATCTGACACCCCTATGGCCGCACACTGCGAAACATCGCTGTGCACAGTTAAGGCTTGTTCTAGCTCATTGGGATACACATTAAAGCCAGACACCACAATCATATCCTTTAAGCGATCGACAATTTTAATATAACCCTGCTCGTCGACCATCACTATATCACCGGTGTGCAACCAGCCATCGACAAGGGTCTGCTCAGTCTGCTCAGGGCACTGCCAATAGCCCTTCATTACTTGATCGCCTCGCACGCAGAGCTCGCCTTCCCCCCCTACCTGCTGCTCAATACCATTTTCATCAACCACTTTTATTTCTGTACCAGGAATAGGAATACCCGCACTACCAATTTTTTGGAAGCCCAGAGGATTCATGGAAACTACCGGTGAAGCCTCGGTCATACCGTAGCCTTCACTGACAATACAGCCAGTTAACTTATGCCAATCATTGGCAACAGATTCCATTAACGCCATGCCACCCGATAATGTAATACGCAACCTGGAAAAGTCTAATTGAACAAATTTAGGGTACTCCATCAGGGCTACAAAGAGTGAATTTAGACCACAAAAGATATCAAATTTATACTGCTTAATAGCGCCAATAAATGCCGAGATATTTCTCGGGTCGGGAATCAAAACACTATGACCTTTAATAGCAGGAATAATACCCAAACACAGTGCATAGGAATAAATATGGTACATAGGTAATGGTGCAATCACGCAGGCACCTTCTAATGACTTTTCGCGGGTTGATAATACTGTCAGACACTGGGCAATATTTGATAGCACTGTTTTATTGGTAAGCATCACACCTTTTGATGCACCAGTTGTACCGCCGGTATATTGCAGAGTACAAATATCATTTACTTGTGCAGAGTATGGTTGAAATGTACTTTCAGATTTTAATACGCGGGAAAAGGGAATCCAATCACCAGGCTTTACACTAGTCCATTGGCCGGTGAGCTTCATTAACAGCCTACCTAGTATTCTTTTATGCAGAGGAAGTAGATCAATAGCCCGCACTACAATGACATGCTCTATGGGCGTATCTGGGAGAGCCTTGCAGACTGTGTCATAGAATTTATCCAACACAACAACGGCTCGAACACCGGCATCATTAAACTGATGAATCAATTCTCTTGGAGAATACATTGGATTGGTATTAACCACCACCAAACCTACATGCCAAGCCGCTAGAGCAACCGCTGGATACTGTATTAAATTGGGTAATTGGATGGCAATTCTGTCGCCGTATTTTAAGCCCAGCTGCTTTTGAAAATAACTAGCAATGCGACGTGAGAGCTGATCTACTTCGCTATAGCTAAGCGTCTGGCCTAAACAGCTAAAAGCTGGTTTATCGGGACATTCCTGCACAGTGTTTGACCAGAACCCAATCAGGGATTCGGCCGAAATTTCGGGCTGATCACAGGGCAACCCAACACGTTCACGCCCCTCTTTTACCGCTTGCTCTATTAACATCAGATATCCAATTATTTTGTATTATTATTTTAGAACAACTAACAATTATTTTTGGGCTTCTTCAAAAAACATTCAAATATTTACAACTGATTTAAACAAAAAAACACTCAAAATGAAAACGCTACAGAGTTAATTTCTTATATCACCACACCAACAAGATTATACTATTTTGGTTTTTATCACTGATGAAAGTTTCTTTTGGCGCCCTAAAAATGGGGTTATTAAAAGATAAAGAACTACCGAGATAAAACCCACAGCAAGAATAGGCGCTAAACCTCTTTGAAAACCCAGTGATTGATCACTCAGCAACAGACCCTCATATAGGCTTACAAAAATTGCCGGCGCCCAATAGGGGTTATCTGGATAAGCGGTCACAGGTGTAAAAAAAATAACCATTGCAGCTATAAATAAAAGCTGCCTTACCCAGCGAATAGACATTTTTCTTATTAACAGCCAGAACAGCCCCAACAGGCAGAAAACACCCGCCGAATAGGCTACCCATCCCCATATATAACTTTCAGTGCTGTACATAATCAATCAACCCATTGAATAATATGTTCTTCAATATCCTGCTCTTTCACCTCTAATTCAGACACTGCAAAATGCTTTACCGACCCTAGTACCTGATGAATTGAGTCGCGACTACCGCTGATAAGATGATGCCAGTCTGGTAGGGTCTTACCCTGCTCAATCAGTTTATATGAACAGGTATCTGGAAGCCATTTGATAGTTTTTAAACTCTCTGGATCAAGCTTAACGCAGTCATCGACTCTACTCTGTCTGTTATTATAGTCACTACAATGACAATGATTAATATCCAATAGTTTACAAGCAACATTGGTGTGGTATATTTCTGCCGTATCGTAGTCTTCAAGTTTAACTAAACAGCACTTACCGCAGCCATCACAAAGGGATTCCCATTGCTTTTGCGACATTTCATGTAATTTTTTAATTTTCCAAAATTCAGTCGTCACTAACAAGGCTCCTATTCTAGCCCTAAGATTGTGAGTCAACCCATGAAGAGGGAGGTACCTGAAGATAATAGCCTTTTTGCTCTATATCTTCGATAACACTGGCGACATCAACACGAGCCAATTTTCGGGTTTCAGTTAGTTTAAGCTTCATAACTAATTCAGGTTCACCAAAAGTATCCAATAAAATCTCAGGCACTGCTTTCAAACCTTTAGAAGAAGGAACATAAAGATACATTTCTGCCTTTTTACTACTCTTATAGATATCGCATAAGATCATAGTGGTTTACCTGTTAGGCTGGCTTTAGTTAACTCTAACTCAATAGCCGGCTGAACAACTTGCTGTCGCCAGCCCTGAGTTACCCGTTGAGGTAATAAAAAATCACCCTGCTCTGCACTTCGTAATATATCTTCCAATTCGCGCTTATTGCTTAAAAATTCTTGAGGAATCATTTGCTCACTAGCGATAGCAGCGAGTGATTTTCGTATGCTTTTAAAAATCGTAGTTAATCTGGTCGATAGCGGTTGCGGCACAGGAATAATGGGTGATTTATCATAAACATTTTGTAACTCTTCAAGAACAGCCTCACCATAACGCCTTATACTACCGGGATGCCAATCTTCGATAGCATGCAATTGATGTCTTGCGGCTGGCATCTGTTTAATAATTTCTAACAACACAGAATCCTTTGCTATTCTTGATCTGGGAACATCTTTGGTGCGAGCAATATTTTCTCGCCACTGACAAAGATGACGAAGCCTCAACAAAGAGTCATTATCAAGCCGCCAGGCGCCCTTAATTCGAAGATAATAATCGTCACTGTTTTTTCGCTGATCTACCAGTGTAAACAGGCCTTTTATCTCTTCATCAAACCATGGGATACGCTGTTGGTTTTCAAGCATTTCTTTGAGCAACCGATACAGGCTATGCAAATGAAGCACGTCAACCTCGGCATAATCAAGCTGCCTCTGAGTTAAAGGCCGCGCAAGCCAATTTGAACGAGTTTCCTCCTTATCTAACTGGGTATCTAAGAGGGCTTCGACTAATCGAGCATAACCCATACAGTAACCAATATTAGCAATGCCAGCAGCAACTTGAGTGTCAAAAATAGGGGCTGGCTGGATATTTAAGCCATGGTCCAGTACTTCAAGATCCTCTGCACAGGCATGAAAAATTAGGGTTGTTGCAGGGGATTCCAGTAATATTTTTAGTGGCGAAAAATCATCAATAGCTAATACATCAATTAGCCAAATACTGTTTCCGTCAGATAGCTGGATTAATGCTATTTTGGGGTAAAAGGTATCGGTACGAATAAACTCTGTATCCAGCGCTAAAAGCTTACAGCTAGCCAGTTGATCACAGAGTGTTTTTAGGCGTTCATTACTACTAATCCAATGACTCATTTAAATTATCTTTCTGCTTTGTAGCGCTAAATTAAGTGTCCCACCGTCCACATATTCAAGCTCGCCTCCCATAGGAACGCCATAAGCAATCCTGCTAACTTGAACGCCAAGAGACTTGGCTTTATCGGCTATAAAATGTGCTGTGGCCTCACCCTCGACCGTTAGATTGGTGGCAAGGATCAACTCAGTAACCGATTTAGATTGCAGTCGATTAATTAATGAGTCTATACCTAGTTGCTCTGGGCCCACACCGTCTATAGGAGATAGATGCCCTAGAAGCACAAAGTATTTACCACGAAAACCTCCCGCCTGTTCGATCGCAAATAAATCAGCTGGACTCTCAACCACGCAGAGTTGCGCGTCTGTTCTGGCTGGATTACTACAAATATCACAGAATTCATGCTCTGTCAGGGTGCGACACTGGGAGCACTTTCCAACCTTAGTCGCTGCCTCGCTAATAGCATCTGCAAGTTTATGGGCAGCTAGCCTGTCTTTTTCTAAAAGCTGGAGTGCCATACGCTGAGCTGATTTTATGCCTACACCGGGCAATATCCGCAACGCGTCGATTAACTGATCAATGGTTTTACCGTACAAGAAATAACCTCGAATGTTGCAACTTTATAATGGAAATTTAAAACCCGGAGGCATATTAATTCCGCCAGCAAGTGAACTCATAGCATCTTTATTCTTAGCCTCAACTTTACGCACCGCATCATTGACGGCGGCGGCGAGAAGATCCTCTAAAAACTCCTTACTCTCCTCTAGAAGAGATGGATCTATATTCACACTACGAACATCATGGCGACCGGTCATAACAACCTTAACCAAACCCGCACCCGCCTCGCCTACAACCTCTGTATTAGCGGCTTGCTCTTGCATCGACTGCATTTTTTCCTGCATTTCCGACGCCTGCTTCATTAATTTATTAATATCCATAAATTCTCTACTATCTCATTTAATCTATCGGTCGAACGGTTTTAGTATCTAAACTGGCATTAAACCTCTGTTTAAATTCCTCTAAATCAGGATCCTGATTTAATGCGTCAATGGCAGCGGCTAATCGCTCTTCCTTGGCTCTTATTTTAATGGCTCGCGGGGTTTCTTTTTCTGTTTCTCCAAAAGAAATCTCAACCATGACAGCAACTTCAAAATAAACACTTAAAGCATCGGCTAAGGCCTGTTGATGAGCCGTATCATAAAGGCTAGTTTGGTGCTTATCGATAATAAAAAGAAGTTTATTTTCTTGACGCTGACTGAAAAGACAATGACTAGCAATTTCTCCTAAGGAAGCGCCAAGGTTAAGGGACTGATGTACCTGCACCCAGTTATCTGGTGCAAGGTTATGCAATGCAATTTTGGGTTTCTCATTAGCTTGCGGTTGTGCCTTAGCAACCGTCAACTGACCATTGTCAGCTTGACTTCTAACCGGTGCGTGTTGAACCTTTGATAAATCAGTTGGAGTCGACTTTATTGTATCAACTTTCTTAGCTACAGGTGTTGGCAGCTGCAGTGCTGCTGGCGCTGCTTGAACCTGCGCTTCAGGCTTTTTTAGGCTGACCGACGCCTCCGCGTTAGTCTGTTGAGGTGCTATCTTTTGACTGGTGGACGGCGTGCTAGGACGAAAAGCCAAGGCTCGAAGCAGAACCATTTCAAAACCTGATTTTAAATCTGGCGCCAAATCTAAATCTTTGCGGCCGAGCAAGCAAATTTGATAAAAAAGCTGGACGTCCTCTCTAGAGACCGTATTGGCAATTTCACATATTTGCGCATAATGATTAGTCGATTGATCGATAGATTCAGGCACTGTTTGGATAATCGCAATCTGGTGCCAAATAGAAAGTAAATCAGCTAAAACCATCTCATAATCTGGACTTAATTCAGCAATTTTCGCAACCTCTGCTAATAATTGCGTGCCCTCACCAGCTATAAGCGCACGACAAATGCCTACAGAAAAGCTACGATCTATAGTGCCAAGCATTGCATTCACATCAGTTTCAGAAATCTTACCGCCACCGTGACCAATCGCCTGATCCGTTAGACTTAACGCATCACGCATACTGCCATCAGCGGCTCGCGCCAAGGCGAGCAAACCCTGCTTATCAGCGGGCAACTTCTCTTCATTTAAAACAAAACTGAGGTGCTGTGCAATTCGGTCTGTACTTAAATTTTTAAGATTAAATTGCAAGCATCGTGAAAGAACGGTAATCGGTAATTTTTGAGGGTCAGTGGTAGCAAAGAGAAATTTAACATGCGCTGGGGGCTCTTCTAAGGTTTTGAGCAATGCCGCAAAACTCTGCTTAGAAAGCATATGCACTTCATCGATAAGATACACTTTATAACGACCCCGTGCCGGAAGATACTGGACGTTATCCAAAAGATCTCGCATATCATCGACACCGGTGCGCGACGCAGCATCCACTTCCATTAAATCAATAAAACGACCCGATGCTATTTCTTCACAACTTGTGCAGCTACCACAGGGTATCGAGCTTACATTCACTTCACAATTAAGGCATTTCGCCAGAATACGCGCAATGGTTGTTTTACCCACACCGCGAGTACCTGTAAACAAATAGGCGTGATGTAAGCGATCACTGTCCAAGGCATTAATTAACGCCTGCAACACATGCTCCTGCCCTACCATTTCGGAAAAGATATTAGGACGCCATTTTCGGGCAAGAACCTGATAGCTCATAGCGGATATCCACTGATCGTTAAAAGTACCATTATAGGTATATATGTGAAGTGCGCAAAGGAAGAATGGCGATGACCCCCAATAGCCACACCTCGGCACACAGAATAACTACTACCGTTGCTCCCTTCCGGGCCTGGCGGGATTAATAGTCGTCTGTTGCGAGGGAACCAAAGGGGGCCACCATTGAAAACGTTCAAGCGGCGAGATTATGCGAGGTTTAACCGCGAAGTGCAAGATACAAAACACCGCTTGAGCTTAAATCAAAGTATGTTTTTCCTTTAGTTTATTCATATAATGATTAAAAGAATAAGGAAGTAACGGATGCTCAACCTAAAACACTTTTCAAAAACAGCACTATTATTAGGCATTTTAAGCCTAACCGTTGCTGTATCTGGCTGCAGTGATTATCAGAGTAATGTGGAATCTGGCAATCTTAGTGGCACATTACATTGGGGAAATGGAACAGAACCTCAGAGCCTTGACCCGCATATTGCTACGGGGGTTCCCGAGCATCATATTATTACTGCCCTTATGGAAGGCCTAATCCACAAAGATGGTGAAAGCTTAGAACCAAAACCGGGAGTCGCTGAATCTTGGGATATTAGTGAAGACGGTCGAATTTATACTTTTTATCTTCGCAAGCATGCTCGCTGGTCAAATGGCGACCCCCATAATGCCCATGATTACGTTTGGTCCTGGTGGCGAGCACTACAACCTGCACTTGGGAATCTCTATGCCTATATGTATTTCCCGATTAAAAATGCCAAGGCCTATTATAAAGGCGAAATTAAAGATTTTGATCAGGTGGGTGTTAAAGCACTAGGCGATCATATACTTCAGGTGACATTAACCAACCCCATCCCCTACTTTTTACAGTTACTTGACCACTACAGCACCTATCCTGTTCACCGTGCAACCATTGAAAAGTTTGGCGCGGCCGATCAACGAGGTACTCGCTGGACCTATGAGGGCAATATTGTCGGCAATGGCGCTTTTCAACTTTTGGAATGGAAAATTAATCGCCGTATTACCGTGGAGCGCAACCCCTACTACTGGGATGCTAAAAATATTCGTCTCAACAGGGTGGTTTTTTATCCTACAGAAAATGTGACCACTGAAGAACGTATGTTTCGTGCAGGACAGCTGCATTACAGCGGCATTCCCGCAGATAAGATTAAAGCCTACCGACAGGCTCAGAACCCATCACTGCGTATTCAGCCCTATCTAGGTGTTTATTTTTACCGTCTTAATGTTAAGACACCCCAGCTTAAAGATAAACGGGTTAGGCGTGCGCTAGGAATGACTATAAACCGTGATCAATTAGTATCGCAAATAGCCAAAGGTGGACAGATCCCCGCCTATGCCATCACGCCCCCGGGCACTATGGGGTATTACCCCAAAAGCGATCTTAGATTTGACCCCGAAGCGGCACGTGCCCTTTTAGCCGAAGCGGGATACCCCAATGGCGAAGGCTTTCCAACCACTGAAATCCTCTACAACACCAGCGAGGGCCATCGCAAAATTGCGGTAGCACTCCAGCAGATGTGGAAAAAGCATCTCAATATTGATGTGACACTTTTAAATCAAGAATGGAAAGTTTATCTGGATACGGTCAGCAACCATCATTATGAAATCGCTCGCGCAGGCTGGATAGGGGACTATGTAGATCCAAATAACTTCTTGGATATGTTTTTGTGCAATGGCGGTAATAACCGCACTAACTGGTGCAATAAGGCGTTCGATCGGTTGATTCTGGAGGAGGCGCCCACGGCGAAATCCCATACCGAACGCTTGGCGATTTTCAAGCGGGCAGAAAAGATTCTGTTGGATGATATGCCAGTGATTCCTATCTATGTTTACACCTCTAATAATCTTGTGCACCCCTCTGTTAAGAATTTTGGCCGTAATATTCTTAACCAAGCTAATTACCGTGAGATGTATCTAGAACCTGAACTGATCGAGGAGTTAACCCACTAATGCTTGGCTTTGTTTTCAGTCGATTGTTACAGGCTATCCCGGTGTTACTAGTGGTTATATCTGTGACGTTTTTATTAATTCACAGCGCCCCAGGCGGTCCTTTTTCAGCTGAAAAAGCCGTACCACCTGAGGTAGCCGCAGCACTCGAGGCTCAATACAACTTAGACCAACCGCTGTGGCAGCAATATATTAGTTATTTGGGCGATATCATGCGCGGGGATTTTGGCCCTTCATTTAAATATTCTGGACGCACAGTTAATGAATTAATTGCTGCCGGGTTACCGGTTACTGCGGAACTGGCACTTTACGCTATGTTAGTGGCTTTAATTGTTGGCATAAGTGCCGGTGTTTTGGCCGCAATGAAGCCCAATACAATGCAAGACTATATCCCTATGTCCGCAGCTATGCTGGGTATCTGTATGCCATCATTTTTACTCGGTCCTATTTTGATTTTATTGTTTGGCATTCACTTAGAATGGCTACCAGTTTCAGGTTGGGGGGATATCCCCGGCGATAAAATTCTGCCCGCTATTACGCTGGGCACTGGCTATGCGGCCTATATAGCGCGTCTGTCACGGGGCGGTATGCTTGAGGTATTATCTCAGGACTATATTCGCACCGCGCGCGCCAAGGGGCTTTCTGAGCGACTAGTCATTATGAAACATGCATTGCGGGGCGGACTGATCCCTGTGATTGCCTTTTTAGGGCCAGCCTTTGCTGGGCTGCTGGGCGGCTCGTTTGTAGTAGAAACTATCTTTCAAATCCCCGGTTTGGGCCGTTTTTATGTAACCGCTGCATTTAATCGCGACTACACCATGATTTTGGGCATGACCCTATTTTTTGCAGGCCTAATCATAATCTTTAATTTACTATCAGATCTTATTGCACTCTGGCTAAACCCAAAACTTCGCCAACAGATGAAAGGGAGGAAATAATGACAGACTCCCTAAAAAAATCCGAGCAACGCAGTTCGTTATGGTCAGATGCGTGGGTTAAATTACGCAAAAATCGTTTAGCCTTGCTAGGTCTTATAGTGCTTATTACCCTCTGTATAATTTCATTACTAACCCCCCTTATAGCCCCCTATAGCTATGAGGAGCAAGACTTGATGCTAGGGGCCACTCCACCCTCTTTTGCCCATTGGCTGGGTACCGATATTTTTGGCCGCGATATGCTAACCCGTATTATGTACGGTGGCCGCGTATCGCTAATGGTTGGCTTTATTGCTACTGCCGTTGCGCTAGTTATAGGTATTTTGTGGGGTTCGATTGCTGGGTTTTTTGGCGGCCGGGTGGATGCGCTAATGATGCGTATAGTGGATATTATGTATGCCCTTCCTTTTATGATTTTTATTGTGTTATTGATGGTGGTATTTGGACGTAATATTCTTCTATTATTTATCGCTATTGGCGCTGTGGAATGGCTAACCATGGCGCGAATTGTACGCAGCCAGGTTATGGCACTGCGCCAACAGGAATTTATTGAGGCCGCCTACTCTATGGGTTTGTCAAAATGGACTATCATTCGCCGGCATATTATTCCTAATACTCTTGGCCCTGTAATCGTCTATACCACTTTAACAATTCCCAGCGTGATGCTACTGGAAGCCTTTTTAAGCTTTTTGGGGCTGGGCATTCAACCTCCTCAAAGCTCATGGGGGCTATTGATTAATTACGGTGTTGAAACCATGGAAGAATATCCCTGGTTGTTAATTTTTCCCGGCATTACTTTATCGGTTACATTATTCGCTCTTAATTTTCTCGGCGATGGGCTGCGCGATGCCCTAGACCCCAGAACATCAAAGGACTGATTACAGGAATCTCTTTATGGCATTACTTGAAGTCAATAATCTCAAAATTTCATTTCACACGAGAAATGGTGAAGTGAAAGCGGTAGATGATGTGAGCTTCTCTGTGGATAGCGGCGAAACATTGGCAATTGTCGGCGAATCCGGGTCTGGCAAATCGGTTACCTGTTATAGCTTATTAGATTTATTGCCTAAGCCTCCTGCCGTTTTAGAAGGCGGCACTGCGAACTTTGATGGCGAAGATTTATTGGCCTGCAGTAAGGATCGCATGCGCCAGTTTCGCGGCAACCATATTGCCATAATCTTCCAAGACCCTATGACGTCTCTGAATCCCTTTTTGACCATAGGTGAACAGCTCATTGAGCCGCTAATTTATCACCCAGAAAAGTCGCAGCGACTCAAACGAGATGCAGCGCGATCTGAAGCCATTGATTTGTTAGCTGAAGTTGGAATAATAAACCCCCAAGCGCGATTTGAAAATTATCCACATGAGTTTTCAGGCGGTATGCGTCAGCGGGTAATGATCGCTATGGCGCTAATTAATAAACCGCGCCTTCTTATTTGCGATGAACCCACGACGGCATTAGATGTGACTATTCAGGCGCAAATTTTAAAGCTAATAAAGGCACTACAAAAGACTCGCGATGTGGCGGTAATATTTATTAGCCATGATTTGGGCGTGGTCGCAGGTATTGCCGATAAGGTTCTAGTCATGTGTGAGGGAAAAACCCAAGAAAGTAATAGCACTCAGCATGTGTTTTATAACAGTACCAGTGATTACACACACAAATTGTTAGCGGCGATTCCTAGTGGCGTCAAGACTTCAAAAAATTATGCCCAAGATGGTGAGCCTCTGGTGGAAGTAAAGCAGGTTAAAACCTACTTTAAAGATTTTTCTAGTAAGGATAAATCAGCGATTAAAGCAGTCGACAATGTATCCCTAAGTATTCAAAAGGGTGAGGTTCTTGGTCTGGTGGGGGAATCAGGCTCTGGGAAATCTACCCTAGGGCGCTCTATTCTTCAGCTAGCGCCTCTTATAGCGGGTTCTATCCATTATGCTGGCAATAAAATATCAGCTCTAAAAGCCAGCGATTTTTTGCCTTATCGGCGTAAACTACAGATGATTTTTCAGGATCCCTATGCCTCATTAAACCCTCGCATGACAGTCTATGAAACATTAGCAGAGCCTCTGCTCTACCATGGTATTGCTAATAAAAAGACGGTTGCCAAGCAGGTTCAACAACTAATGGACGATGTCGGTTTAGCTAGATCAGGTGTATTGAAATATCCCCATGAGTTTTCTGGCGGGCAGCGACAAAGAATTGCGATTGGGCGTGCAATAACCACTCAACCAGAATTTTTAATTGCTGATGAACCGGTTTCTGCATTAGATGTCACCATTCAGGCGCAGATTTTAGAGCTTATTTTAAACTTGGTCGAACAGCGCAATTTGACCATGCTGTTTATTTCACATGATCTCTCTGTGGTACGCTATATTTCAGATCGAGTGGCGGTGATGCATCGCGGCAAATTGGTTGAAGAAGGCAATACTGAACAACTCTGGGCCGAGCCAAAGATGAACTATACCAAGGCACTTTTAAAAGCCATTCCGTTGACAAATCCTACGCGCGAAAAAGGGTTTATGAACACCTAATGTGCCAATAACCGTTGCAATATAGGCATCAATTCCTCAGCCGAAGCAGGCTTAATCAAGTAGTCAGATACTCCGAGCTGCATGGCAGCATCCACCATACCCTCTTTCTCAACTGACAACACAATAATAGGCAATTTTTTTCTATATCCAGTTACCCTCTCACGCTGCCTAACGGCTTTAACTAGCTCTAACCCATCCATGACTGGCATTTGCATATCAATAAGCATTAAATCACAGTCCTGTGAGGCCAATAAATCCAATGCCTCTTCACCGTTTTCTGCCTCAAGACAATGAAGTCCTATTTTCTCTAGTATTGCTTTTACATAGATACGACCCAGATTTTGATCCTCTACAACCAATACAGTTTTACCATGCAATGACAACGGCTCTACTGGTACTGATTCCCAAGTAGCCTTCTCTTCCCTAATCAGTTTATCGGAAACACTGGGAAATAAGAGTGTAAATGCAGTGTACCGACCCAATTCAGAACAGCAATGAATATCGCCACCCAATGAAATCATAGTTCGTTTGCAATAGAACAACCCTAAACCAGTACCCCCCTGTTTGCCCGAGGTATAAAAGCTATCGAATAATTTGGGAATTTCTTCAGGGGCAATACCCAGGCCTGTATCGCACACCTCAATATGATTTACTCCATCAACACTGGGTATCAGTGAAATGATGATCTCAGCATCACGTAGATTTTTTACATAGTACAGCGCGTTTTTGATTAGGTTGTATAAAACGTACTCAACCATCACTGGCTCCACCAATAACTCGAAGTCGCCACCTGTAACTGACACTTTTTGCGACTGCTCTGTATCCTGATAGGCATAGCCTTTTACCGCGCTCTCAACCAGCACCTTTGCAGAGAGCAGCTTAAAACCGTAGGGATTAACAGGTTTCTCTCTAATTGCATCCATGGTCATATCAATCACCTGCAAACCATTCTGAATCACTTTTTGAGCATTGCTAATATGCTCAATAACAACGGAATCTTCAGTATCGATATAAGGTAACTGCCTTTCAATAAGCCACAGACTGCCATGAATCTGTGACAGTGGATTACGCATTTCATGGGCTATAGAAGCCGCTAATGAACCCATAGACGCTGTTTTTTCTTTCTCAGCAGCTATCTTTTGTTCAACAAGCTGATGAATCTGAATAATGTGCAACAAAGCCAAATCGAGGTAATAAACCAAAATTCTAGTAAAAACCTCACTTTTGAGGCGTATAGAAGGCTGTCCATATGCCTCGATAACACAGGTAATATCCTGCCTGTGGTAGAGCACAAAGACTACCGAAATTCCAGCATCGATCAAATATCTTTGCAAGAACTCATCTGGACAATTTTTTGCAACAACGATGGTGGACATGCCTAAGTCACCTCCCTTTGTTGATTTTATCTTGGCACTAACCTGTGACTGTTGATAGATTTTCGGAAACGGCTCACCACCACCGAATAACTTTGTGTAAAACAATTTAACATCGGTAAAACCAAATAATCGCCGCAAGGTTTCATCCACCCTGTGATTAAGCTCATCAATGCTATTGACTGTTTGCAATGCAGCCAAAGCTCGCATCAACGTCGACTCTATAGCAGCGCTTCCAGTTATCAAGGTTAGCAACAAATTTCCAATAATAGCTTCAATACGATCATAAAAAAAATAACTATACCAAAAACATATGAAGACAATACTAAAGTAAAACTTAGGCGTACTGACATTGAGATTAGAAAGTAGGCCACAGAGCAGGAACATCAGAGAAACCACAATGGTCGATGCAATGAATTTTATTAACAGAGGTGTATGAAATATGATGGTTCACTCCTTCCTTGGAATTTCTAAAGCCCTAATTCTCGGCGCAGTAATGGGCCCCATATACAAAGTACTAGCCTCTTCTCAATACTTGTGCCAATCAAATAGTGAATTAATTTGGCTGTGGAAAAAATACCCCAAACGTAGTTACCAGAGATTTACCGCAATATTATGGGTAAAGGGCCTAAGTAGCCGCAATCCTTGCCAGACCGATGCTGTTCGTATGGTTATCCAGCACAGATTCCCATCTGAACCATTTCCTCTACTCAAGATAGTGGCTAATTCACTGTTAATTATTCTTATTATACCCATTAGTGGTGCTATGGGCCTTATACAGGGCCCGCTATTTCTATTGAGAGAACATTTTGAACATAAATAAACAAAAACCCAAAATACTGGTTGTTGAGGATGATAAACGTCAATCAGATTTACTGATTGAACTGATTAATGACACCGGCTTATATGATCTAATACCGGCGTATAACGGCAAGCAGGCCTTTAGCTGTTTAAAAGCAAATCGTAGAGGATTCAATTTTTTAACCAACAAAATAGCCTGCGTTTTACTTGACTGGCAGATGCCGGAAATGAATGGCGAGCAATTTTTAACTCAGCTCAGAAAGCAAGAAACTAGAATACCATTTAAGCGCTTTTTACCTATTATTGTCCTATCGGCCTACAGTGATAAAGAGCGCTGGCAATTAGCAACAAACCCTTCACTGGGCATGGCTTCTTCATACTTTGTAAAGCCTTTTGATGAAATTTCATTGATCAATATCCTTTACAGGATTGTCTATCAGAAGGAGGCCGAAATACTGAGAGAAATGTTGGGGGAATAATGCAGGCATTGGTATCAGTAATCACACTTAAAGTATAAGTTGGTATGTATTGTTGGGCATCTGTTTTAGATCATTATTATCAGCCTTTAATAATATCTATGATCGGTTCTCTATACTCCCACTTGCCCTTTGGTGCTTTGAACTTTCTTGATATATGGATCAACCATTGATTACTTAAACAACTACCGTATCTTGTTATTGTGTAACCACTGCGTCATGGATAAGACTTTTTACAATTTATATGGAAATTAACAGACTACAGCATCGACGATAACAACTATTTGCACAACAAAATAATAACACATGGAGTTGTTGTTATCCTCAAGCGTATATTGCCTGTAGTTCACAACAGGAGCGATAATTATGAATATAGGTAATGTTAGTAACAGAACACCAGCAATAAAAGGTATACATACCCAAGGTATATTGAGTGATAGACAGACTGATACAGATCCTATGGCAAGCAAACTATCTGCTATGGGTCTGCGCATCCAAACTTTTGAAGGCAATCAAGTAGATAGGTTGTCAGAGTCGCAGTTAGTGCAAATAGCCCATTGTTATAGGGAAATTTTTAATGAAAGCTGGGGCGAATCTTGGGACGAGGTATCAGCTCTGCGCGAGGTAAAATACAACCTGCGCGTTGAGCGCGGTCGCACGCCTATAGCCTCATTCCTATACCAAGGTCATAAATTGATAGGGTTTGCCTGGGGGGTTTTACTTAACAAAGACAGTCTAGCGGCCGAGCGGGATATGCCTTTTGGATTACATAGCGACGAGAAAGAAAAAGGGCTAAAAGTCTCACTGTATTGGTTGGACAATATTGCTAAGCAAAATAAGCTATTTTTGCTACGTGAGCTAGGAGTATTAAAAACTCACCGCAAATTAATGGCTCCTTTCCTAACTATTTCCGCTTTTAAACGAGCTATAAACTTAGGCTATAACACCACGCTTTTTTGGACGAATATTGATAGTGGCGTCTTTAACTGGGGACTGGGGGTTGGATTAACCCCAGTGCATTTTTTTATTACAAAAAACCTATTGCTTATGTTTGGCAGTATTAGCTACACGGTGAGCATCCTTGAAAGGGCGTTCAGTAACGACTCGAGTGGTACAAAACGCTACTCTGAATTTTTTGGTAATATCAACCGATACCTATGTAAAGATTATGGAAAATCCCTACATCGCAACCCAGGATAATTTATGAATTTTTTGGCAAGATCAACCGATACCTATGTAAAGATTATGGAAAATCCCTACATCGCAACCCAGGATAATTTTTGTGAAGGACTATGGGCTACCCCTAGCAACCAATGTATCCTTGGCATCAACTATGCAGTGGCCAAGACTAAAAAGCAATTTTTTCATGATGGTTCAACGGTACTGGATCAAACCAATGCCTTTGATCTGGCTGAAATTGACAATGCCAATCTAGGCCAAATCAATTTAATTAAGGTGTCCTCATTTTGTGGGCCCGGCAGTTTAATTTGGGGCTATGATATTGCCAAAGCCGAGCGCATAACCCTAAGCCATTTATCGACAGCACTCGACAACGAAATATCAATCTATTGTTTAGATCCGTTGGCCGATGCCTTTAAACAGTTGACCGGCACAGTGGCAGCGCCGCGCTTTCCCTTCTTCCCCGGCTCCCATGTGCCCTGTGCGGCAAAATCTATTATTAAAGAGGGCGATACCCATATCTATGTGGCTCAGGGGTTGGCGATTCCATTCGATAGAGAGAAAAATGCCTGTCTATTAATGGAAGATTTTGGCAACTTACCAAAATTTATACACAATAAGCGAGCTTATACCGACGATATCTTGCTAAATTTAGCCAGAAGTATTTTGCAAATTGGTCAAAACCAACAGGTTAATTACAAAGAGTGCTGGCTGGGTATTAAAGACTTGCAGGTGGGCGTCGATGAAGTTGGCTGTGCACTGGCAGCAGACCCCTATTTAAAAATAGCCAAAAAAGCATTTATTAAGGGTATAGATAAAATATCCATTGATCAGTGGTCTGCGCAAGTGGAGCCTATAGATAGAACGTGACTATTTTTTATCTATTCCCTATTAATGCCCTGCTGCTGTCTGCAATGGGACTCTATGCTATCTATAAAAAGAATAGTATTGAAAATGGGTTATTTTTAACCACTAATCTGAGTATAGCCTGTTGGAATCTATGTATCTGGTATTTGGAAACTCGAGCTACCGTAGCCAATGTCAATCTAGTATCGGATCTTCAGCTAGTCTCTGCGCTATTGTTTTCGGTTAACTTCTATTTCTTTTGTCAGCAACTGGCCAGTAAACCTTTATCGCCCACCTCTATCCTACGCCATACGGCTATTTTAATGCTGATTGTGCTGATTATTTTATGTATGGAGTTGATCACCTATGCCTCATTGCAACAGGGCAAGGTGGTTTATGACGATGATATAGGCTACTTGCTATATACAATCTATCTAGCTACCTACACCCTGCTAGGACTTGCTACACTGGTAAAATTATATGCTAAAAAACCGGAAAGCCGGCAGCATATTATCCATGTAATGGTCGGTTTTGGGCTATTCTTTCTGATCACTGTCTGGTGTAACATGATTTTGCCTCTTTGGGGCAACTATAATTATTTACTCTATGGTTACCTTAGCTCATTATTTCCATCCACCATGTTTTTTATTACAACCTTTTTAAAATATGATCTGGTTGGTACTAGACTGGCTGTTAGTAAACGAGTATCCGTATTGGTTACCTATGGGATAGTTATCTTTTCCAGTCTGCTGGTCTATAAGCTATCAATAACTAATACATCTATGGGCACCGTACTGTTACCTCTACTCTGTCTGTTTTGGAGTCTGTATGCCGGCCCCTTTAAGCGCTTTTTAATATCGTCGGTGCGAAGAAAATTTGTTAGCGGCTGGTACGATGCCAATCAGGTAATCTCCAAAATTTCCGAGCAATTAACCGTTGAAAAAGATATCCATAGGATTATATGGGAAGTAAGAAACTGCTTAGATAGCGTATTTGAGGTGGAAATATTACAGGCATTTATCGCCGATAAGCAACAGGGGAATCGGTTGTATAATCTGCAAAGTAACAGTGTTATTACAGGAGCAGATAAATCCGTTAATCAGCCCAATACCGATATTATTCGCGAAATGGCCTCTCTTAACCAGCCAATTATGATATTAAGCTGTAGCGCGCAACTACAGGATTTTTGCAGGCAATTAGGCCATCAGAGTATGCAAAGCACCCTTGTATTACCATTGCATTCACCGGAATTACTGGAAGGGTTTATTATTTTGGGTGAAAAAAGCAATCAAGAGCAGTATAGCCAATATGATATGCAGTTTTTTAAACGCCTGTTGCATTATTTATCCGCAGTGTTTTTCCGACTAACCCCATTAAAAAAGCTGGAAAGTATCTATTTAGAGACTAAACAGAGACTGCATCAAACAGAAATACAGTTAATGCGCAACGAAAAGATAGAGGCGGTTGCCCATGCCACACGCCAGTGCCACCATGAATTAAAAACACCACTAAGTATTATTAAGTTGGCTGTGGGTCGGTTGCAACCTCTACAAAATTTAGATGAGTTTAAAGCGCTGGTCTATGAAGAAATTGAGCGCGCATCAATGGTGATTAATGAAACTCTGACCATTACCGATAGCGCAAAACCTCAACCCTCTGTGAAGGAACTTGTGGATGTTAATCAGTGCATAAATCGTTGCTTTAAATTGATTCCTGTATCCGGCTATACGCTGCACACTGAACTGTCCCCTATACCTAAAATATACGCGGTATTAAGCGATTTAGAGATCGTGTTTACCAACCTGATGAGCAATGCAAAAGAGGCAATGCCCAATGGGGGGCAACTCAAAGTCTGTTCCTCTCGCAAAGGTAGCGATATTGTAGTTACCTTTGCCGATTCTGGCATGGGTATTTCCAAGGAGTTACAACACCGCATTTGGGATCCGTACAGCAGCGGGCATCGGACCAAAGCTGGCAATTCTACCGCGGGCAGGGGATGGGGTATGACCATCGTGCACCGCATTATCACCGAGCACGATGGCAATATCAGCTTTAACAGCCACCCCAATCAGGGCACAGAATTTATTATTAGGCTGCCTATTGCAAAGCCTTTGGCTAAATCATTACCTCAATCAAAAGACCTTCTTAACGTCAACCACAGCTAGAACAAAATTCTAATTCCCGTCCCGCGCAAACCACAGTAACCCTGTGGATTTTTGGCAAGATATTGCTGATGGTAGTCCTCTGCATAGTAAAATTCTGGCGCCTCGCGAATTTCGGTGGTAATTTCCCCGTACCCAAGATCGTGCAATAAACTCTGTACGTCCTTAGAAGAGGCTTCAGCCTGCTGTAACTGCACTGGGTCTGTACAGTAAATCGCTGACCTGTACTGCGTTCCAGCATCATTGCCCTGGCGCATACCCTGAGTAGGATCATGTGATTCCCAAAAGACTTTAAGTAAGTCACCATAACCAACTTCAATGGGGTCAAATACCACTAGCACAACTTCTGTATGACCGGTCAACCCAGAGCATACTTCTTGGTAACTGGGGTTGGGCGTATAGCCACCAGCATAGCCAACAGCAGTAGAAACCACACCGGATTGCTGCCAGTAACGACGCTCTGCTCCCCAAAAACATCCCATTGCAAAGATTGCTTGCTGAAGATTGTCGGCAAAAGGTGGCTGAATAGGCTGCTTGGAGAGCAAATGTAAATTACTCACCAAGATTGGTTGTTCACGACCGGGTAAGGCATCTTCTGCACAGACCATAGGCGTTTTGATAAGATCATTAAGAAACATACAGGAACCAATAATTATTACTTAGATGTCTACTACTAGGCACTCCATATAGATTATGGTCTAGAGCGCGTTAAGTCCTAACTCTAAATCATTTTTTATATCGGCAATATCCTCCAAGCCTACCGCGATACGGATAAGGCCCTGCTCAATGCCCGCTTCAGACAGCGCCTTTGCATCTAACCGACCATGAGTGGTGGTTGCCGGATGGACAATCGTGGTTTTGGTATCACCTAAATTAGCGGTTAAGGACAGCATTTTTACAGCATCGATAACCTGCCATGCTGCTGCTCTGCCACCTTCAACAGTAAAGGAAAGAACAGCGCCAAAATCCGTTTGCTGTTTTTTCGCCAAACTATGCCCGGGATGATCTGGCAAGCCAGCATAAAATACCTTACTAACTTTGGGGTGCTCTGATAGCCACTCGGCCAACACTTTAGCATTGGCTGAATGAGCTTTCATTCTAAGACTTAACGTCTCAAGGCCCTTAAGGAATATCCAGGCATTAAAGGGGCTCATAGTGGGGCCTGCGGCACGCAAAAAGCCCAGCACCTGATCCATCAATTCGGCACTGCCAACCACAGCACCACCTAGCGCCCTGCCCTGACCATCGATATATTTAGTAGCAGAGTGCACCACTATATCTGCACCCCAGTTAAGTGGCTTTTGCAAAATCGGCGTACAGAAACAGTTATCGACCACCAATAGGGAATCAGACTGTTTGGCTAACTGGCTAAGAGTTTGCAAATCTGCTATTTCTGAAAGCGGATTGGATGGCGACTCACAGAAAAACATTTTAGTATTGGCTTTAACCGCGTCCTGCCATGCTGATAAATCAGTTAACGGCACATAGCTAACCTCAACACCAAATTTAGTGATGTATTTATCCATCAATACACGGGTACTACCAAATACATCTCGCGAACAAACAATATGATCACCGGATTCTAGCAGCGCCATGATAACGGCTAAGGTAGCTGCCATACCCGAGGATGTGGCTACTGCTTGCTCGCCCTCTTCAAGCATCGCAAGGCGCTGCTCAAAGGTTTTAACCGTTGGGTTGGTATAGCGTGAATACACATTGCCCTGTATTTCATTGCTAAAGCTTTGGGCCGCCATCTCAGCACTTTCAAACACATAACTAGAGGTAAGAAATAGTGCTTCTGAATGCTCATTCTCATGGGTAGGCTGATACCCACCACGAATGGCGTTAGTTTCTTGCTGATAGGGGTTAGATTTATTTTTCATCGGACTATTCTATCAAATTTATATAAATTCAACTGACACTATTATTATGTATGCCAATAACTGACTGTTTAATAGTGTCTGAGGATGAATTGTTATCCTGCTTTGCATTGTCATTACGGATTTTATGAATATGGTTTAAATAGGCTTCATCTACATCACCTGTTACATATTCACCATCAAACACTGAACAATCAAAACGTTTAACTTCAGGATTACCCTCTGTTCCGGAGGCTATCAAATCCTCAAGATCTTGGTACACAATCCAGTCAGCACCAATAATATCGCCGACTTCATCGTCGGTACGCCCATGAGCGATTAGCTCATCGGTTGTAGGCATATCAATGCCATATACGTTAGGGTAGCGCACACCCGGTGCGGCTGACACCATATAAACATTTTTGGCGCCCGCGTCTCTAGCCATTTGAATAATTTCTTTTGATGTGGTTCCACGAACAATAGAATCATCTACAAGCAATACGTTCTTGCCAGCAAACTCAAGCTTAATGGCATTAAGCTTTTGACGAACAGACTTTTTACGCTCTTTCTGGCCAGGCATAATAAAGGTTCGACCAATGTAGCGGTTTTTCATAAAGCCTTCGCGAATTTTGACACCCAAACGCTCAGCAAGTGCCTGAGATGATACTCGGCTTGTGTCGGGAATAGGGATTACCACATCAATATCATGATTTGGTTTTTCTCGCATGATCTTGTCTGCAAGTTTTTCTCCCATACGCAGCCGACATTTGTAGACTGAAATATTGTCCATGATGGAATCTGGACGCGCAAAATACACATGCTCGAAAATACAGGGCGTTAATTGGGGGTTTTCTGCACACTGTTGAAGATGAAGATTACCCTCAATATCTACAAATAACGCTTCACCCGGCTCAAGATCTCGAATCAATTCAAAACCTAGGCTATCCAATACCACTGATTCAGAAACAACGGCATACTCATCGCCGTTTTCTGTGTGTCGCACACCAAAACATAGCGGACGTATACCATTGGGGTCACGAAATGCGAACATACCATAATTCGCTATAAGCCCTACTACTCCATAGGCACCACGACAACGTTTATGCACCTCAGATACTGAGGCAAAAACGTCCTGACTTGTGGGTGCTAATTTGCCTCTAACCTGCAACTCATGGGCAAAGACATTAAGCAAAACTTCAGAATCAGAATCGGTATTTAGGTGACGTAAATCAGTTCTAAAAATATGTTCGCGCAATTCATCTGCATTGGTTAGGTTGCCATTGTGCGAAATGCAAATTCCGTAGGGAGAGTTTACATACAGTGGCTGCGCAAGCGCAGGACCAGAGCTGCCTGCCGTTGGATAGCGGCAGTGGCCCACACCAAATCGGCCTACTAATCGCATCATATGACTACGACGAAAGACGTCTCGTACCAGCCCTTCACCTTTACACTGGTGCAATTCTCCATTGCTATCAGTGACCATGCCCGCAGCATCCTGCCCTCTATGCTGAAGCATTGTTAGCGCATCATACAGCTCTAAGTTAACATCTGAAGTTCCTGCTATTCCAACCACACCACACATGATTTAAATCCAACCAGTTAGTAAATTTTTAACATCAGTCGCAGCTTCTCTTCCCCAGTCTTCAAAAGTTTGAAACACAGGGATAAGCGTCGATTCTTGCCACCAAGGGTCCTGCTCTACTGGAATGGCTTTTGGAAGTGCAGTTACCAGAGCTAATACAACTAAAAGCCCTCTAAAAACCCCAAAAACCAACCCTAATGTTCTGTCGGTCCCCCCAAGGCCTGTGGAGGTCACTAATTTTCCTAATAGGAAATTTACGATTGCACCCAGCAAAAGGGTGCCTACAAAAAGCCCGCCCCATGCCGCCAGTTGGCGAAGGGAGGCTAATTCAATAAAATTAACAAGGAGTACCGACGCAGTCTCACTAAAGGTCATTGCCACGACAAAGGCAGTGACCCATATTACTAACGACATAGTCTCTTTAATAAAACCTCTAATAAGGCTAATTAAACCAGAGATGGCGAGAATAATTACAATACCTATATCAGCAACTGCTATATCCATAACCTATCCGCTATTTAAGGCACATATTTTAAAACAATTGAATCTGTTTCAAGTAATTTATCAATATCACTTTTATCAGCTATAGCATTGCGCCGATTAATTTTGGGACCAATATAAACCCGATGAAAGGTTTTTTTATTGATCTGAACGCTCTTAAGAAAGGCTCTATATTGCTTAGCCAATAACGCCTGTTTAAGCATATCAGCAGAGGACTTCTCTTCATAACTTCCCACCTGTAGATACCATCTTTGTGGCAAGCCGGAATCGTCCAATCCATGGTAGCTAGTATCATTTTCTTGAACCGGTTGTAATCTGTTTATTTCAAATACTGGGGCTACATCAGCACTATTTTTAACGCCATAAGGACGCGTAGCAATAACAATATCTGTAGTTGTTATCATTGGCGCCGAGGGTATTAAGGATGTACGATCAATTTTTTTAGGATCAGTAAAATCAAGTAGTAAAGGCAACAAAACTAATCCAAGCGCACCCAGCACCAGCGCACCGATAATTCGTTGTTTTAATCCGTCACTCACCTGCAACCTCCTTTGATATAAAATCCAATACCGCGGCCACGGTATGGAAGGAGCCAAACACTACCACCTTCCCTGTATCTCCGGCCTTAGAGACCGCCGACAAGAAGGCCTCTTCTATGGTTTTGTTTAACGAACCCTTAGCACCGGCATTGTATAACAGTTTTAGTAAGTATTGTCCTTTTGCCGCACGAGAAATTCCGGTTAATTCAGCAATATGCCAACAATCAATCTCGGGCTTAAGCTGAGAGACCATTGAAGACCAATCTTTATCTTCCAAAACAGAGGCAACCGCTATAACTTTAGATTGTGGAGTGCGCAACTTATGGGCCAGCATTGCCGCAGCCGCTGGATTGTGCGCAACATCTAGAATAATAGGTACCGAACGATACTCAATATATTGCTGTCGACCCATAATCATTACATTATTTAAAGCAGATCGGCATTTAGCCAGGTCCAGAATCAAGCCGAGACTAACCAATGCTTGCAGCGCCAAGGTTTTATTGACTGCAAGAGGACCTGAAACGGATAAATTATCAAGACTGATAAAGCCTGACGACTCTGGCGAACGATTTACATCGATAGAAAAAACGTGCTCGCTAACCACACAATTGAAGTCTCGACCCAGCCATAGGGCATTAGAGCCGGTGTTTGCGACAAATTGCTCAAAGTTCTCAGGATAATCTTGCTCGCCGATTATTAACGGGCAATTTTTACGCGCTACACCTAACTTTTCGTTGGCAATTTCAGCTCTAGTATTGCCAAGCCACTGCTGATGATCTAAATCAATACTGGTCAGTACAGCTACGTCGCAATCAATAATATTGGCGGCATCTAAGCGCCCACCAAGACCGACTTCCAATAACACTACGTCCAAGTCATGACCACTGAAAATAATCAAAGCCGCAAGGGTATTAAATTCAAAATATGTAAGGGATATTAATTCACGTAACTGCTCAATACTTTCGAAAGCAGAAACAATCATATCGTCTGGAACTGGCACACCGTCTAAACAGATGCGTTCGTTATAGACTTGAAAATGAGGAGAGGTAAAACTACCGACAGACTGTCCATGAGCCAGAAGTATTGATTGCATACTGGCAACACAGGAGCCTTTGCCGTTAGTACCGGCTACAGTAATAACTTTGGCTTTCCCTACGCTGCCATTCGCAGATTGACTGGATTTGTAGCGTGACCAAACTTCAGCAACCCTATCTAAACCCAACTCAATTTCAGAGGGGTGCCTACTTTCTAATAGCTTTAACCATTCCGCTAGAGAGCGGTTAGTCATTAGCCGGTTCTGGCTGATCCGTTAGCTTTGAAAGGATGCTACCTAAACGGTCACGCATCTGTTCGCGACTAATGATCATATCGATATGGCCTTTCTCTAACAAAAACTCACTGCGCTGAAAGCCCTTGGGTAACTTCTGCCGGATGGTTTGCTCAATAATATTTGGCCCTGCAAACCCAGCACGAGCACCAGGCTCAGCCACATTAAGATCACCCAGCATTGCCAAACTAGCAGATACACCACCATAAACAGGATCAGTCATCACTGAAATATAGGGAACTCCAGCAATCTTAAGACGCTCAAGTACGGCACTGGTTTTGGCCATTTGCATTAGCGAGATAAGCGCTTCTTGCATACGAGCACCACCAGTTGCAGCAAAGCAGACAAAAGGGATTTTTTGTTCTAAAGCAAGGGTAGCCGCCCTAGTAAACTTTTCACCAACCGCATAACCCATTGAGCCGCCATGGAAAGCGAATTCAAAGGCACAGGCAACTATAGGCATAGAGTGGAGGCTGCCTGACATAGCAACAAGCGCGTCTTTTTCGCCGGTTTTTTTCTGTGCATCTGTCAAACGGTCTTTATATTTTTTAACATCTTTGAAGCGCAATCTGTCAACAGCAACAATATCGGCGCCAATTTCTTCTCGTCCCTGCTCATCTAAAAAGATATCAAGTCTACGGCGCGCACCAATACGCATATGATGCTGGCACTTAGGGCAGACATCTTGATTGCGTTCAAGTTCTGGACGGTAAAGGGGTGCCGCACATTTTGGGCACTTTTTCCACAAACCCTCTGGAACAGCGCTTGATCGGTTACTATTTGTTGATGCAGGACCCGAAGGTCGGATGCGTTTCAGCCAATCCATCAATTTACCTTTCAACAGTTGTTCAATGATATACAACTAATCATTGGTATATATTATTCCGTATTCTATCACGAGATAACTCGAGTCGCTAAGCTCTAGAGAGGGAATTTATATCCCTAAGTACATTTTTAATTAATTTTTTTAGCTTTTGATATAAAGGCTTTAACTTTTTCTGGATCTTTAATGCCTGGACTCGACTCTACCCCACCGCTGACATCCACCATAAAAGGGCTAGTGATAGAAACTGCCTTATGGACATTGTCTGGATTTAAACCTCCTGCAAGAATTAACCTATAGTGTGTTGAAGCGGGCAAGCGACTCCAATCAAAACTATGGCCTGTACCGCCATAAAGGTTGTCACTCCAAGCATCGAACAAAAAACCGCCCTCGGCATTATATGCAGCCACCTCGGCATCAATATCTAATCCCTCTCGCATTCTGATAGCACGAATAAAGGGGACATTGAACTGATGGCAAAAATCTGGAGTTTCATCACCATGAAACTGAATATAATCAGGTTTAACCTGATCGATAACCTGTAAAACCAAATGTTCGCTAGGGTTTACCAACAACACGATGGCAAGAGTAGGCTTAGCGATTGCGGCTCTTATTTGCGCTGCCTGCTCAACATTTACGTAGCGCGGGCTTTTCTCATAGACTACAAGACCCAGTGCGTCAGCGCCATATTGCTGAGCCATTATCGCCTGCTGAGGGCTAGTAATTCCGCAAATTTTAACAAGAACTGACATAGTTTATTCTTCTATATTCTTAAGTGTAGCCGGCAAAAATACTGGCCCTTTAGGCAGTGTTGGCAATCCAAATTCTGCTGGGTAATCAACATCTACCAAATATAACCCATCAGGCGCTGCTGTGGCAGCACTGTTACAGCGATTACCTTCAGATAACAGCTGGCTAATCCATAATGACTGTTTGCGACCAAGGCCTACTTCCAATAGTGAACCTACTATATTTCGCACCATATGTAACAAAAAAGCGTTGGCGGTAATTTCAAATATTACCAATTGGCCAAGCCGATAAATATTAGCCTGATGCACATTACGACAGGGTGAATTGGACTGGCAGCCGGAGGCTCTAAAAGCTGAAAAATCCTGCTCCCCAAGTAAATACTGGCAAGCCTCTTGCATTAGTGAGATATCAATAGGTTGTTTTACCCAAGTTACCGCATTAGCCATAATGGCTGGTCTTGAGCGACTGTTATCAATCACATACCTATAAGTTCTGGCTCGAGCAGTAAATCGAGAATGAAAGTCTGAACTTATACCATCGGCCCAGATTAAGGCGATACTGCCTGGAAGCTGGCTATTGGTACCCTGCACCCAGCTATAGCCTGAACGCTGAGCTGAGGTATCAAAGTGTATTACTTGATGACTCGCATGAACTGCGGTATCTGTGCGCCCTGCGCAATGTATTTTGACAGGTCGATCGGCAACATAGCTAAGGGCAGCTTCTATTTCTTGCTGTACTGAGGGGCTGTGCTTTTGTCGTTGAAAACCACAGTAGTCAGCACCCTGATATTGAACAATGGCAGCATAGCGAGTAACACCGGCAGGTAATTGTTGTCCTTCCGGGAGTTTACAACCCTCTGTATAAATCCAATCAGCCACAAAATTATCCATCGCCTAGGTTTCAATACTGTCTAAAATTTCACGCGCCTTCGCCTTACCTTGCTTATCAGCCTCACCAATAACTTCTTCAAGAATTGCTTGGGCACTCTCGATATCACCCATTTCTATGCAAAGTGATGCCATATCAAGCTTTATCTGAAGAGGATCAATTTCAATAATGTCTTCTTCAAAATCAACTACTTTAAAATTACTAGCTAGCGGTTTTTTCTCATCTGCATCTTCGCGAAACTGTGCTTCTAATTCTTGAATACCCGGAAGCTCTGTTTCAACAAATGGCTCTGACGACGGCGCAATAACGTCTTGTTTTTTATGCTTCACTGAGCCCTTATCACTGCCCTTAGCAAAGACCTCGGCCTTATTGCTATCTGCAGGTTTGTGAATGACCGAGTCGATGGGCTTTTTAACCGCTTGAGAATTACTTTCTTCATTGGTGGGCGAAGCTTTTGCTCTTAACCTTGTCACTACAAAAGCTAACAACAGCGCACCCACAAAAAACCAAAGATCAACCGGTAGCTGTTTTAGGCGAACTGAAAGCTCACGCAACAGGCTTACATCAACTTTCGAAAACCACTGCCTAAACTTGCCGGCAACTACTTTTAATCTTTCTAGGCTCTTTACCTGATCAGTATTCTCTTTCGTTGGCTCAATAGATAATTCAACCTGTGTCTTTGCCTCTTCACTCGTTTCTATTGGATCTAACTGTGGCTGTTTTACAACGAACACCTTTTGATTAACCTCAGCTTGAGGTTCAATCTCAATCAATAACGGCGCAGATGTTATTTGCGCAGCCGCTTGATCAGTTATTTCAGACTCTAAAGAATCTTGGTTAGCCTCTTGGTTAAGCCTTTCAATTCTCGATAAATCTTGCTCAATCAAATCAGGGGTTAACTCGAGGGCTATACCTGGTGGCTCAACTAATCCTGCGGTTAATTCGGGCGTGGATTCAATTTTCTTTGTTTCGAGACTAGCCTGAGGTATTAGCTGCTCTAAGCTTTCTTTTGGGCGATCAAGCTTAGTAATATCCTCAGGTGCAAATGGGGACTCAAAACTTACAACAGAACCCTCTATTAGCTGCGTGCTATTACCATTAAGAAAGGCCTCTGGGTTTTTGTCATACAATATGTCCATGGCTTCAGCCATGGACATATTCTCAGAACGTAACCGCTTAGCCACATTCCACAGGGTATCGCCAACCACTACCCTGTGCGTCAAATGGTTAGGCTTGTCTGAAACTGATATTAAGGGCAAGTCTAATGACTGCTCAAGGGCTTTAGTCGACGCTAAATCAGTCGCTGAGTTATTTGTATCTTCTTCCTTTGAGTCAACATCTAAAACTAGCGGAGATGCCACAGGTACCTCGGCGACGGCAATAACTTGCAGCTCACCAAGATCTTCCTCTGCGATAACGACTGACGAGCAAAAAGATACAAGCATCACCAACCAAGCTGATAGAAAACTTTTCGTTAGGCTTGGCGTTTTTCTTGTAAAGCAAACAGTCATTTTTCTCATAATTTTATCCGTACTCAAAAGCGAGCAATTAACGTTCTACCAAAATCCTAAGCATACGTCTTAATGGTTCAGCTGCGCCCCATAGTAGTTGGTCCCCTACAGTGAATGCTGACAGATACTGATCGCCCATATTCATTTTTCGCAATCGTCCCACAGGCACCTGTAGCCCACCAGTTACTGCCGCAGGTGTAAGGTGCTGCACTGAATCTTCCTTAGTGTTAGGAATAAACTTAGCCCATTGATTAGCCTCAGCCAGCATTGATTCAATTTCATCCATAGGCACATCACGAGTCAACTTAATAGTTAATGCTTGACTGTGACAGCGCATGGCTCCGATGCGCACACAGAGACCGTCCAGCGGAATCGGGCTAGCTTCTAGCCCAAGAATTTTGTTGGTCTCTGCCTGATTCTTCCACTCTTCACGACTCTGACCGTTTTCTAGCTGAGAATCGATATAAGGCAATAGACTGCCGGCTAGAGGAAAACCCCAGTTATCAACTGGAAAACTGTCACTGCGCAGGGTATCTGTTACCTGACGGTCTATGTCTAAAATAGCCGATGCCGGATTAGCCAAAGCACCGGATACAGAGTCTTCTATTACGCCCATTTGGTTGATTAGTTCACGCATATTTTGCGCGCCAGCACCCGAGGCTGCCTGATAGGTCATTGAGCTAGCCCATTCGACTAGATTAGCATTAAATAAACCGCCAAGCGCCATTAGCATTAGACTCACGGTACAGTTGCCGCCGATAAAATCTTTAACACCATCGCTTAAACCCTGATCAATCACGCCTGAATTAACCGGATCAAGCACAATAATAGAGCTATCGTGCATACGTAACGCTGAGGCGGCGTCGATCCAGTAACCTTTCCAGCCACTATTGCGAAGCTGAGGATATACTTTCTTGGTGTAATCACCCCCCTGACAGGTAACAATAATATCCATTTGCGACAGCGCTTCGATGTCAAATGCACTTTGCAGCAACGGAATTTCAACACCAATATCTGGGCCCTGTTGACCCGCCTGTGAGGTAGTAAAAAATATTGGCTGTATATCTTTAAAATCGGATTCTTTTCGCATGCGCTCCATTAGCACTGAGCCCACCATGCCACGCCAACCTATAAAACCTATTTTTTTCATTGTATAAACCTTTTTCTGTCTTACTTAAAAAATTAATTACAGTGCAGCGACGACTGCGTCGCCCATAGCTACTGTGCCCACCTTTTGACAGCCATCAGTATGAATATCAACGGTGCGCAGCCCCTTATCAAGTACATGACTGACTGACTGCTCAATCGCATCAGCAGCCTTAGGTGCATTGAGAGAATATCTAAGCATCATCGCCACTGACAATATAGTTGCCAATGGATTAGCAATACCTTTGCCTGCTATATCAGGCGCGGAACCATGACAGGGCTCATACATACCGCCACCGTTTTTATCCAAAGACGCTGACGGCAACATACCAATGGAACCTGTCAACATGGCTGCAGTGTCGGACAGGATATCGCCAAACATATTGCCAGTAACTACCACATCAAACTGCTTGGGGTTCATAACCAGCTGCATGGCGGCGTTATCAACATACATATGACTTAACTCGACTTTGGGATAGTCAGAAGCCATATCACTGATCACTTCACGCCAAAGTACGGTCGCCTCAAGCACATTGGACTTATCCACCGAGCATAGTCGCTTATCACGAACCATTGCCGCTTCAAATGCCATCTTACCAATTCGCTTTATTTCCGATTCATTGTATTTATAGGTGTTGTAACCCTCGCGCTGACCATCTTCAAGGGTACGTATACCTCTGGGCTCGCCGAAATAAATACCGCCCACTAATTCACGCACTATAAGAATATCTAAACCAGAGACAAATTCAGGCTTCAGTGAAGAGGCATGAGCTAACTGAGGGTACATAATCGCCGGACGCAAATTACCAAATAAATCTAATTCAGAACGAATGGTAAGCAAACCTTTTTCTGGTCTAAGGTGACGTTCAACATCATCCCACTGTGGACCGCCGACGGCGCCCAACAAAATAGCATCAGATTGGCGCGCCTTATCTAGGGTTTGCTGAGAACAGGGTGAACCCTCAGCCTCTAAACCTGCACCACCTAAGTGAGCATAATCAAGCTCAATTTCAAGCTGAAATTTTTCATTGATACGCTCAAGCACTTTAACCGCTTCAGTTACAATTTCCGGCCCTATGTTGTCACCGGGTAGAATAAGTACTTTTTTCGTCATTATTTAATTGCTCCAAATACCCATGGCTGCTCTGCCTCACGGGTTTTTTCATAATCTTTAATTACCTGCGCTGACTGCAGTGTTAATCCAATTTCATCTAAACCCTTGATAAGGCAATCTTTACGGAATTCATCAATATCAAAGGAAAAACTCTCGCCACAGGGGCGAACCACTTTTTGTTCAGCCAAATCTATGGTTAGTTGGTAACCTTCTGTAGCGCTCATTTCATCAAATAATATATCTAACTGCTGCTCCGATAACACCACTGGAAGCAATCCATTTTTAAAACAGTTATTGTAAAAAATATCTGCATAACTCGGCGCAATAACTGCTCTAAAGCCATAGTCTTCTAATGCCCAGGGAGCATGTTCGCGACTGGAACCACAGCCAAAGTTTTTCCTGGCCAATAAAATGGATGCTCCCTTGAAACGCGGAAAGTTTAATGGGAATTCAGAGTTGGTTGGTCGCTGGCTACAATCTTGACCGGGTTGACCCTCATCCATATAACGCAACTCATCAAATAAATTGGGCCCAAAACCACTGCGCTTAATTGACTTTAGAAACTGCTTAGGAATTATCATATCGGTATCTACATTGGCCCGATCCATAGGCCCTACAACGCCCTGATGCTGAGTAAATGCTCTCATGACTGCTCTCCTACAAATTCGCGCACATCGACAATATGGCCGGTAATCGCTGCGGCAGCAGCCATCGCTGGGCTCATTAGGTGCGTGCGCCCACCATTGCCCTGACGGCCTTCAAAGTTTCTATTTGAGGTGGAGGCACAGTGTTCCCCCACCCCTAATTTATCAGCATTCATAGCAAGGCACATGGAGCAACCCGGCTCACGCCAATCTAAACCCGCTTGCGTAAATATTGCATCCAAGCCTTCTGCTTCTGCCTGCTCTTTAACCATCTGCGAGCCTGGAACCACCAACGCTTGCTTAACAGTAGTGGATACGGTGTGGCCCTTAACTATTGCAGCTGCCGCGCGCATATCTTCAATGCGAGAATTTGTACAGGAGCCAATAAATACTCTATCAACAGCAACAGCACTGATAGGCGTGCCGCCCTCAAGTCCCATATATTCTAATGCTCGCTCCACGCCACTTCGTTTAACAGGATCAGTTTGATCCTCTACTCTTGGAATATTTGCAGTCACTGGAACCACCATTTCTGGTGAGGTTCCCCAAGAAACCTGAGGCGCTATATCATTGCCATTAAGAACCACCTCAGTATCAAATACTGCATCTTTATCAGTCACAAGAGTACGCCAATATGCTGCGGCCTTATCAAACATCTTATCGGCAGGCATAAACTTACGCCCACGACAATAATCAACCGTTTTTTCGTCAACGGCTACTAAACCTACCCTTGCACCAGCCTCAATTGCCATATTACAGACGGTCATTCGGCCTTCAATCGACATATCTCTAAATACTGCACCTGAAAATTCTATGGCGTGACCATTGCCACCTGCAGTTCCTATTTTAGCGATAATTGCTAACACTACATCCTTGGGTGTTACACCAGAACCCAGTGTGCCCTCTACAGTGACTCGCATATTTTTCATTTTTTGGGTCACAAGAGTTTGAGAGGCTAAGACATGCTCAACTTCAGATGTACCAATACCATGAGCCAAACATGCAAGCGCACCATGGGTTGCAGTATGGGAATCACCACAAACAACCGTTAAGCCGGGCATAGTAGCGCCTAGTTCAGGTCCCATTACATGCACAATTCCCTGCCCCATTTCATTCATCTTAAACTCTTTGATGCCAAAATGATCACAGTTATCATCCAAAGTTTGCACCTGAATACGTGATGTAGCATCAGGAATTCCAGCCACACCGGCGGCTCGTTCGAGGGGATCGGTCGATATATTGTGATCTGGAGTGGCTAAGTTTGTATCTAACCGCCATGGTAGTCGCCCTGCAATACGCAGCCCTTCAAATGCCTGCGGTGAGGTCACCTCATGCAAAATATGACGATCAATATAAATAAGCGCAGAGCCATCTTTATTCTGTTTAACTAAGTGGCTATCCCAAAGTTTATCGTAGACTGTTTTAGCAGACATGCTGTTATCCTAAATTTTCAATATTGAAGTTATTTTACTGTTACTTTATGATGAAATAAATTCATAATTTTCATATTTATGATTCCTTTAAAGAATATATAGGTCAAACCCATGGATAATCAAAGCTTAAAAGCCTTCGTTACGGTAGCAGAATGTGCCTCTTTTTCCGTAGCCGCTGAGCGATTACATTTAACACAGTCTGCTGTTAGTAAGCGTATTGCCAACCTTGAGCACCAAGCAGGCATCAAGCTTTTTGATCGAATTGCTCGGCAGGTAACACTGACCGAGGCAGGAAACGCCCTATTACCCAGGGCACAACATATATTGCAAGAGTACGCATCTGCCATTCAAGCAATCAATGATTTATCAGGTGATACCAATGGCACGCTTCATCTAGCGATCAGCCATCACCTGGGTCTTCATCGTCTACCGCCGATTCTAAAAGCTTTTGCTCGTCAATACCCAAGGGTTAATCTTAATATTGAATTTATGGATTCTGAAAAGGCCTATGAGCAAGTCCTTCAAGGTCGATCCGAGGTTGGCGTTATCACCCTGGCTTTGGATGAGCACCCCAATATTCTGTATAAGAAAATTTGGTCTGATCCTTTACGGTTTATTTGCGCGCCGGATCATCCTTTAGCCAAAATACCGCAACCCAGCCTTGAGGATCTTGCGAATTATTCAGTGATATTGCCGGGGATCAATACCTATACTGGGCGTATTATTCAGAACCTATTCAAAAGCCAGGGGATTCCGCTAAAAGCGCCCATGTCTACCAACTACCTGGAGACTATTAGTACCATGGTTGAAATTGGGTTAGGTTGGAGCATACTCCCTGAAACACTAGTAAAAAACCTTCATGTTATGGATACCTGCTACAAAGGGGTTTCACGAGATCTTGGCTATATACATCATATGAAGCGCAGCCTATCCAATGCGGCAGTCGCCTTTCTTAAAATGCTTGATCAAACTTAATGATTATTGGCTAAATTTATTGATCCGCCTCTAGGGCGTTAATAAGGTCAGTAAACTCTGCACCATTTTCGGGATTAAGTTTAAGGAGTAACTTATGTGCCTCTAGAACCTGCTTACGCACCTCGTCAATCCCTGAGGGAACCTCTTCAAGGTCTCGCAATTCAAAATCAAACTCATCCGGTGGCTGTTGAAAAATATCTATAATCTCGTCAAAACCCATACATTCAAGGGTACGAATAATGGATGGATTTTTACAAAATAGTTTTACATTGACCTGATAGTGCTCACGACAATGTAACCCTAGCTTGGCCACAAGCCCAAGAGTTGTGCTATCAACGCCATCAGCATCAAGCATATCAACCACAACACTTTTAACCTGATTTTTGCCAAACAATATTTCCATATAACGATTTAATGTACCGCTAAGTGTTAGCCGCACATCGCCCACTAATTTGAGTAGATAATCATCGGCTCTATCTGAAATTAATATTTTACCCTGATTCAAACTAACAGCCTCCTGTTAGCAAAAGCACGGAGATGTCATCTTTAAGATCTTTAATACCATCAATAAAAAGGCCTTTTTTAAGTGCTCTAATACTGACAGATCGATTGCTTAGGTACCTGAGCAACCGGTCCTCTTTATCGCTAATTTGCTTGCCTGGAAGCAACTCAAATACGCCGTCCGATAACAAAACAAGTGCGAACTTTTCTGGCAGCTGTATTTCTTCGACTGCCCACTTAGCATCCTTAAAGATACCTGCAGGCTTACCTTTCCCGGGAAGATATTGCGCATTACCATCGACAATCAGAATGGGCGAAGGCTGATGAGCGCCCACCACATATCTTAGTTTTCTGGTTTCTGTGTCCAAAGAGCCTGCAACAATAGTCAAATGTTTATCTAACTCTGTGCTCAGTAACTGCTGGTTAATAGACTCAACCAAACCCTCTGGCGCTAGGGCCAGCGCATCATATTGCTTCTCACGCGCATGGCGACGAATAATTCGACCCGCTATAAAGTGCAGCAATACTGTAACAAAAGCAGATGAGGCGCCATGGCCAGATACATCAACAAAATAGAATAATAAGTAACGCCCCAATACAAATTGATAGCCAACACAGTCGCCACTTAGGTACAAGGAGGGTGCCATTGAATGTGCTATCTCAAAATCACCGCAGCGAAGTGGGCCCTCAGGCATAAGGTTTTTTTGAATTTCAAGACCAGCTTTTTGATCCTGCTCTAATAACTGGATACTTCTCTGCAACCTATTATTAGTTTCCTTTAGTCGCTCAGCGTACTCTTGCTGGCGACGTCTTGAGGAGGAGAGTTTATATAGACGCTCTAAAACTGGAGGTATCTCGCGATGAGCTGGGTCAGCCTCAAGTATATCAGCCACACCCAACCTAAAATAATGGGCCTCATTACCACTCGACTGAGCATCAAGAGCAATAACTGCCAAATACTGCGCGCAGAATTGGCTTAAAAAATCATTATCAAAATTATGAGTTTGAAGGTATTGAGAGGTTAAAATAACAGGCTGATTAAGAGGGTCAGCACATAACTCTTTTAGGTCTTCAAGGTTTTCAGCGCTCAAACAACCCCAACCAATAGACTGGAAACTTGCCAATAACCCCTGTGACGCCTCAGTATTATCGTTAACGATAATAATCGGACCTTTTAACTCACTCATCTAGCGTTCACTTTGTCGATGAAATGCAAACTGTTACTATAATTATACAACAATGACCACTCTCTGTAGTGTTTGATTAATAATCATCAAGCTCATCAAACTCATCTTCAACAGCGCCATCACTTACTGCATAGGCTCTTTTTTGCAAGTAAACATCACGTACTAGCATATAGCTATCTCCCGCTAGCATACTGTCATATTCTAGCAGGGAGGCTCTGGTGTCGATTAGCTTAACAACCGTCGCAGCAGCTTTTTCTGAATTCTTATTCAAATAATCTAATGGATCTGTTAGGTCATCAATCAACCTAGCTGGACCATCTCGAAAAGTGGTTGGACCAAGAAATGGCAGCATGACATAGGGACCCTCAGGCACCCCCCATTTACCTAATGTTTGACCAAAATCCTCACCCTCACTCTTTCTTAGGCCGAAGGACTTTGCCACATCAAATACACCTGCCACACCCAGGGTGGTATTAATTGTAAATCGACCTGAATCCTTTACCGCTTGGGAAAATTTTGCCTGTAGTACAGCATTAAATATATTGGTAATTTCACCCAGATTATCAAAAAAGTTAGAAACACCCTTCTCGATAGGTTCTGGAGTAACCGCCACATAGAACTTAGCGGCTGGGCGGGCAATATAATCATCTAGGTATTTATTAAAACTAAACACCTTTCTATTCAAATTTTCGAAAGGGTCAGCATCTACAGAGTGATCTGCACAGACTGAGAATGACCATACAATGGTAATAGAGATTATGGCTTTAATTATTAGAGAGGGTTTAGTCATCCTAATTACCTATGCTGGTTTTAAATATTTTACTAGCTCATGGCTAAAAGATTCAACCGTAAAAACCCTATACCTTAAAGAAAATACGCTTGGTAGTTACAAAAACGGTCAAAATCGACGTAACTGCTCATGAAGCTGTTGCCACATTATTTCTAATCGCTTTCCTGAGACTGGCATCTTGGTTCCTAACTGCTGAGCAAATAGGGAAACTCTATACTCTTCAATGGCCCACAGATAGTCTTTTAATTCCTCAGATAATTGCTTAGATAACGACTCAGGGTTGTGGTCATCGACTCGCTGTAAAAAATGCTGTATTTCATTAAGCCACTGGCGGTCTTTGGCCACCTGCATCGGTAACTTTTCAAGCCTAATCTCAATAGCACGAATAAATCTTGGGTACTGTGCTATTTCATCAAACCTTAAGTCTTTGAGTGTTTCAACTGAAAATAATCGCTTAACCTGATCTTCAATATCAGATTTTGCATAAACGCCAGCAAGATTCATAGCTCTTATTTGCTTTCGGCATCGATGAAGCAATGAAAGCACTGATTCAAGCGTATCGGCTATCTGCTGGGCTGTTCCAACCACTAAACTCAAACCGTTAGCGTATTGGCGCTCAAAACTCTGCTTATCTCGCACAGCTTTGCCACCAGAAAACATGGCCTGCTGAAAGCTCGCCGAAATAATAGCGGTTATCAATGACTGGCGGTCACCCACTGCCGCAGCTTTTAGCGCTAAATCAGCGCCCCGCAATAGGTGCTTATTAAGGTAATTAACCGATTGGTAGCCCTTTAACATAGCCAATCTAAGCTGCCCCTGAAGAGTAAGATTTTCAGCAACTAAAGGATTATCCTGCAACTCTATATCTACCCAGTCACCACAGTCACGCAGGCAGGGCCAAGCTTTAATTGTAATGTTGCCACGCTCGATACTAATCTGTTCTGGAAGCTCTTCAAAGTCCCATTCCTCAATATTTTTGCGAGAAACCCCTTGGTCAGATGTCTGCTCTAAACCCTGAGTAATCTGCTGTTTAAAATCTTGTTGTAACTGCTGCAGACTACGACCTATAGCAATTCTTTCGCCTTTTTCATCTTGCAACACAAAATTCATCAAATACCATGGGTTTAAGCCATCTAAGCGCCAATCTTTTTCATTCACATTAACGCCCGATAACCTATGTAGCTGTTCCGTAAGAACCTCTGGCAGGGGTTTGTCCTGCGCCTTGGCGACTAAAAGTATCTTATCTACATAATCGGGTACCGGAACAAAATGTCGGCGCGTCTGCTTGGGCAGTCCTTTGATCAGCGCAATACATTTATCACGCAGCATACCTGGCACCACCCACTCAAAGAAAAAACGTGGCATTTGATGTAAAACAGGCAGTGGAACTATAACGGTAACACCGTCCTCAATATGGCCCGGCTCAAATCGGTAGCTTAAAGAAAAATCTAAGCCCCCACAGCTAACCTGCTCTGGGAACTGCGCCTGCTCATCTAGCGACAGCCCTCTTAGAAGTAATAACTCGCGGCTAAGCCTTAATATATTTTTATCCGCGGCCTCTGAGTGTTTACGCCATTTATCAAATGCTACCTGATTATAAATATCCTGAGGGATACGATCATCATAAAAACTATAGATAATCTTTTGCTCAGCGACCAAATCACGACGTCTAAACCTATCCTCAAGGGCCTGTAATTCCTCTAGCAGGGATTGGTTATACTGAAGAAACTTCCCCTTGCCTCGATAACCATGCTCAACTAGAGCCTGCTGTATAAAGACAGTGCGCGCCTCTTTGGGTGCAATCTTGCCATAGGGCGTTAGTCGCGCCTCTACAATGGTTAAACCAAATAAAGTCTGTCGCTCCTTGGCCATAACCAAACCATTCTTACCATGGTAAAAAGGCTCACTATAGGTCTTTTTCACAAGGTGAGCCGCTAGGGGTGCCAACCAATCACTGTCAATTTTTGCAACATTTAGCGCATATTGCTTTGATGTTTCCATCAATGAGCCAGCAACAATCCATTTGGGTGGTTTTTTACTCAAACCTGAACCGGGAAAAATAAATAATTTTCGGTTACGAGTACCTAAAAATTCCCATTTATCCTGTCGATTAGCCACCTGACCTAGAAGCCCTGATAATAGTGCGCAGTGCACCATTTGATAATCAGCGGGTTTTTTGTTATCGATAAAACCCAAACCTCTGCAGGCGCTATGTACCTGATGATGAAGATCACGCCATTCTTTCATTCGCAAAGGGGAAATAAAATGGGTACGGCAATATTTTGCAAACTGGTTGCGAGACACAATTTGTCGTTTTTCTTCAAAATGCTGCCACAGATTGACCAAAGATAAAAAATCAGACTGTTCATCCAGCCACTTTTTATGGGCTAAGTCCGCAGCCTGTTGCTTATCAGCCGGCCGCTCACGAGGGTCTTGAATACTTAATCCCGTTGTAATAATCATTAACTCAGTTAATGAACCTAGTTTTGCGGCTTCAATTAACATACGTGCTAATTTTGGGTCAAGAGGAATAGAAACCAACATCTTACCCAGCTCTGTTAGCGCGCCTTTTTTATCTACTGCCTGTAACTCTTCAAGCAGCTTGTACCCATCATTAATTAATCGAGTGTCTGGTTTATCAATAAAGGGGAAATCTCTAATATCGCCTATTCGAGCATGCAGCATCTGCAAAATTACAGCAGCAAGATTTGTTCTGATAATTTCAGGATCGGTATATTCAGAACGAGAGGCGAAATCTTCCTCGGTATAAAGCCTGTAGCAAATGCCTTTTTGAACTCGCCCACAACGGCCTGCTCTTTGATTTGCGCTAGCCTGTGAGATAGATTCTATAGGAAGCCGCTGAACTTTTGTTCTATAACTGTAGCGGGACAACCTTGCTCTACCACCGTCAATTACATAGCCAATCCCTGGCACCGTTAGGGAGGTTTCAGCCACATTAGTGCTTAACACTACTCGCCGCCCCCTATGAGGTGAAAATATTTTTCTTTGCTCTGTAAGGCTAAGGCGCGCATATAGCGGCACTACTTCAAGGTGAGGTATTTGAGCCCGGCGAATAGCTAAGCTCACTTCACGAATTTCTCGCTCACCACTTAAGAAAACTAAGACATCGCCCTGAGTACTCTGCGCGTCAATCATCTGAAGCCGATCAATAATTTTCTGATCTAAATCTAGTGTAATTTGATCAATATTGTCATAAACAATATCCACCGGATACGTTCTTCCTGAAACCTCGACTATAGGCGCATGATTAAAATGCTTAGAAAACTTTTCCACATCAATGGTGGCTGAGGTAATGATAACTTTCAGATCAGGTCGAAGAGGGAGTATTTGCTTTAAATAGCCCAGTAAAAAATCTATGTTAAGACTGCGCTCATGAGCCTCATCAATAATAATGGTATCGTAATGACTTAAAAACCGATCGCGCTGAATCTCAGCCAAAAGAATGCCATCAGTCATTAACTTTATTAAGGTGTTTTGATTGGTTTGGTCAGAAAATCTCACCTGATAACCCACCGCTTCACCCAGCGGAGTTTTTAGTTCTTCAGCTAATCTGCTGGCAACAGACCGGGCAGCAATTCTTCTGGGCTGAGTATGGCCTATTAAGCCTCGTCGACCACAGCCAGCTTCAAGGCATATTTTGGGCAACTGAGTCGTTTTACCTGAACCCGTCTCACCGGCAATAACCACAACCTGATTTTTTCGAATCAAGTCTCTAATTTCATCCGCTCGACCACTTACCGGTAAATCAGGATAGGTAATTTCAGGAAAATTGGCAGCTCTACTTTCAACCCAATGCTGAGACTTAGCAAAAGAAATCGACCATTTTTTCCAAGCTGATAATCGCTGTTCAGGGTTCTCTGAACCCTGTTGAATCTTTTTTAATTGTTTTTGTAAGCGAAACAAATCTCGGCTAGAAACAGCATCTATAAGCTGTGACTCCAGCAACCGAAATTGCTTTACTTGGTTAGGGATCTTCAAATCCACCTTAGGCGTGGTCATCAAAGAAATTTACGAGGTCAGGTCTTGCCAGACACAGTGTCCGCTAGCCGACTTTATGGTATCAAGCTTCTCGTTATGGCTGACCAGCTCTGAATCATTGGCTTTTATTACACGCAGTGGTGAGCGATCTGGTGAGAGTCTTCTAATACCTGAGGTACCGCCCATAGCACCCTCGCTAGAGCTACTTTGATCATTAATATTAAGGTTAACCTGACCACCTGTCATAATAAGGTAGACATCCGCTAAAATTTCAGCATCTAGCAATGCCCCGTGAAGATCTCGCTGGGAGTTATCTACCGCATAACGTTTACACAAAGCATCCAAGTTATTTCTCTGGCCAGGATGTTTTTTTCTAGCAGCGGCTAAGGTATCAACAACTGAACAGAGACCGCCGATAGATTTAGGCAACTTTGCAAGTTTGGATAGCTCATGATCAATAAAGCCAACATCGAAGGGTGCGTTATGAATCACCAGTTCAGAATCGCCAACAAAGTCTAAAAAATCGCCAACAATACTGGCAAACAATGGCTTATCTGCTAGAAACTCGTCAGTAATACCATGCACCTGCATTGCACCCTCATCCACATTTCTCTGAGGGTTAATGTACTGATGATAATGGCGACCCGTAAGCTTACGATTAACTAGCTCAACGCAACCAATTTCAATAATCCGGTGGTCTTGGGAAGTCTCAAGCCCTGTTGTTTCTGTATCTAATACTATCTGTCTCATAAGGTTGCTTATTCCAACTCATCAATACCGCGATTTGCCAACTGATCGGCAATCTCATTTTCAGCATGCCCACTATGGCCTTTTACCCACTGCCAATCAATCGAATGTAACTCAGCCAGCTTATCTAACTGCTGCCAAAGATCCACATTTTTAACTGGCTTTTTAGAGGCTGTTTTCCAGCCTTTTTTCTTCCAATTTGGCATCCATTCCTGAATACCCTTTAACACATAGGTGGAATCTGAGGTGACAACCACCTCACAGGGCCTTTGCAGTGCAGACAGCCCCTGAATAACCGCCATAAGTTCCATACGGTTATTTGTACTTTCTGGCTCCCCGCCACAAAGAGAGCGCTCTTTATCGCCATAACGAAGCAATACGCCCCATCCGCCGGGCCCAGGGTTGCCTCGGCAAGCACCATCTGTAAATATTTCTACGGTCTTCATTTTAATTTGACACTACCAGTAGTTGATTGATTAATATTGGCGCGCTTTGCCCCGTAGGTTCCAGCTGCTAGAGGCCGCCATGAACTGGACGAATTGCGAATACCACCCGTCACGCGTTTAACCGCATGAATCATATAAAAATTGCCCAGTGGAAAGCCAATTTTTTGACACATCTGTTCCAATAAAGAACGATGTTGTAGCCAGCTTGGTTGATCGATAGGTAAATTATAAGCGCCATTTTGAATATTAATCACTTCACAGTTAAGTAACGAGAGCCAATCAAATACCCGCCCTTTGCGTAAACTGAAAAAATCAAACTCTGCTCGCTGAGTAAACAGGCGCATTGGCCACTTTAACAACCCCATGGGGCCCAACGGATTTAATACACAGAGAACCATATGCCCGCCCGGCACCAGCACTCTAGCAGCTTCGGCTAACACCGCCTGAGGCGAGGCCGAGTATTCAAGAGCATGCTGAACAATTGCAACATCTACCACATCAGAGGGTAGCGGCAAATCCTCATAAGCTGCCACAGCTGAATTACCATCAAAGTTTAAACCGCTTTGCTCAGAAGGCCGGATATAAAACTGATGAAGCTGATCAAAAGATTTAAGTGCGCAACGCGCGCCTGCCACACCCAAATGCATTAACCGGTAACCGGCTAAACCTATACAGTCACGGCTTAGCTGCTGTGTTTCTGCATCCAACAAATATTGGCCAAACTGCAACGCTGTCCAATTATCTAAATCCATAGCCCTGTTATCTGGTGTTATGGCCAGATGTTCAAAACTATAATCTGTAAGCAATGGATGTTTAAAGCGCATTATTTTCTAAAGCTAAAAGTATGTCTTAGTTAAGCCTAACATGTTCCAAACCAATCCCCTACCAGAGATAAACCAATATACAGCTTATTGACCATTTTCATGGCTCAGTTGTTAATAGCGACGAGGATCGTTACAATCGCGCAGTTAAAAATTAGGTCCATATTGAGTTTATTGTGTTAACAACGCCCAAAAAAATCGCTCTTTACCTTTGTCTGCTACTTTTAAGTTTTAGGCTAGTCGGCTGTGCGCCAGTGACAGATAGAGCGCAGCAAGAGATTGATAGGGACAAAGCACCAATAATTGACCTCAATATACCAGTATTAAAACCTATACCTAAAAGCCCGCCATTAGAGGTTATTGCAGCAGTAAAAGAACCTGACATTAGTGAGCCAACCCCGCCGGAAGATCTCTGGGGTAGGCTACGCCAAGGTTTTGAAATAACACCGGAGCTATTACCCTCAAATGCAAAAAAACAACAGCAACGTTACCTTAAAAATCCGCGCAACTTAAATATTCTATTTAAGCGCTCTACACCCTATATCTTTCATGTTACCGAACAGCTAGAAAACGCTAACTTACCCTTAGAGCTTGCATTACTGCCTATTGTTGAAAGTAATTATGACCCTCTAGCCTATAGCCCAAGCCACGCTGTAGGGCTCTGGCAATTTATAGCGCCTACCGCAAAATCATTGGGCCTTGAGAGAAACCGCTGGTATGAGGGGCGGCGTGATGTTGTTCATTCTACAGCGGCGGCGGCAACCTATCTTAGTTATCTCAATAAGCAATTTGATGGCAATTGGTTACTAGCACTCGCCGCGTATAACACCGGTGAAGGCGCTGTAAGAAAAGCTATTAGAAAAAATCGACGCCTAGGCAAACCCACAGATTTTTGGTCCCTGAGACTACCCAGAGAAACCAAAAACTATGTACCCCAGCTTATGGCGCTCGCCAGCTTAGTCAAGGACCCAGAGAAACACAAAATTAAGCTACCACCGGTGCCTAATTCAGCCTTTTTTAATATTGTAGAGCTCCCTGCACAAATAGAGCTCAGCAAGGCCATTGAGGTTACCGGGGTAGATGAAGTTATTTTCACTCAATTAAATTCCGGCTACAGGCGATCAGTAACACCTCCCAAAGCGGGATACCATATTTTACTACCCCTGGATAAAAGTTCACTGCTGAGCGATTTTTTGGCGCAAACTGATCCCTCAACCTGGGCTAATTACAGGGAATATAGTGTTCAAGCTGGCGACACCCTGTCTCATATTGCCCAGCAGTATGAACAGTCTACCCAGTTAATTAAGAGCACTAACAACCTAAGCAATGATTTCTTGCGGGTTGGGCAACTACTGCGCATACCACCTGCCGGGGACATAGCCGTCTTAACAGAGTATAAAACCAAACAAACTAAAACCTACAGGGTTGTAGCAGGCGACACATTATCCGAGATTGCAGCCAAAAATAAGGTGTCAACACAGAGCCTAAAACGCTCTAACAATCTCAGCGGAAATATGATTAAAGTTGGCCAAGAATTGATGATTAAAGCGCCTAGTTCAGGCCCTAAATCAAAAGCCATAAGAAAACTAAACTATCAGGTTCGTCGGGGTGATTCGTTATATCTTATCGCCAAGAAATTTGAGATAAATATCGCTGATATCACGACTTGGAATAAACTAGACAAAATAAAATATCTTCAACCAGGTCAAAAGTTGACGCTGTATATTAATCCGCTGCGGATTTAGTTTTTTTAGCTTGCTCTGCCAAATATTTTGTACCAAATATTTTTTGTGAAAACGATCTAAGTTGACATTCTAGTTCATCAAAAGCTTCGTTGAGTTTTATATCGAACTCACTCTCACTCACTCCAGTCTCAAAAACTGTTGTTCTGATCTTTTTCCCATATTCTTTATCATTCTTAAAATCTTCACCATCAGCCTTTTCATTATTTAAATAAAATCTTGTTGATTGTCTTAATTCCTCTGCACACTTTTGAACTTTATCTGTTTTATTTCGAATTGATTCACCCCAAAATACTTCAGCTTTGTATGCATGCAATTGAAATGACTTTAGTGCCTCCGAGAAAGGTTTCCACCTCTCATTAAATTCTTTAGCGTACCATTCACAATTATTTTTCTTGCCAGCCCCTTCAACATCTTCAAGATAATTATTTCTAACTATCTTAAACTGCTGGCGAAGATTATAGGTTGCCTCTGCCAAACTACATACAGCTTCAAATTGTTTTTTTACTATTAGCTGATGCTTCCATACTTTTAGTCCTTTGTAAGCAAAAATAGCTGTAATTACAATTTGCATTATGGAAGTCATATCCATCAATTAAAATCTCCTTAAAAATGATTAAAATATCAAATCCCAAATAATCGGCAATATAGACAGCACCAATAATCCCGCCATACTGTAGTTAAAGTACCGACGGGGCTTGGGCTGCTTTAAAATACGCGATAAGAGTGCGCCACAAAATAGCCATAAAGAAATAGCAGGAACCCCGACAATAGCAAAGGCAGAGGTAATATAGACCACCTGTAGAAAGGGGGCGGTATCGGTTGTGGTAAAGGCGGTAAAGGCACCAGTAATAATCACCCATGCTTTAGGATTAATCCATTGAATAGACACAGCCTGCCAAAAACCAATGGTTTTTTTGCTGGAGGTCTCAACTTCATTGTCAGCGGTTGCAACTAGGTAGGTAAAATACAGGAGGTAGAGCAGACCCGCGATTTGGATAAATATATGTAACTGAGGCACCGCTGTAAATACTGAGGCAAGCCCAGCACCTACTGCCATAATCATCAGCGGAAACCCAATAAGAATACCCATGAGGTGAGGAAGACTACGCCTAATACCAAAATTGAGCCCCGATGACATAATCATCATATTATTGGGGCCAGGGGTTACTGTGGTTGATACGGCAAACAGTAATACCGATAGATACCATTCCATGGTTAATAGATCTCAAATAATAAAACTACGTATGTTAATAATCCCTTAAAAAAAACACTCAGGTGAATTTCACTTCTAGAATATAGACGTTATAGGCGGGTAATTTTTATTTTTACAAAAACATATAAAAAATGGTGGGTAAAAAAAATAGCCCGAGAGCTATATCTTTTTTATAAAGCTTGAAAGCTTTTAATCAAAACTTACTACACTATATCGGCCTACCCAACATCTACAGATTCGCTATCAGCTAGCTGAACCTCTGCAAGCTAAATTGCTACAAAATCACCATAGGAAAATCTAAGCGTCTTTTTTAGACTGCTGAAAAATAGCCATACAGCCATTATTAACTGGCTTTAAAAGCATCACAGCTCGCCTGGCATTTTCCATCATGGTGTAGAGGCTCTGAGCAACAAACGTAAATGCTTGCATCTCTTGCTTGTAGAGTTCGCATGTTTTTGATGAGGTCAAAATAGTGGTAACGTTTGTCAGGCAGTTACCATTAGACTTTGTAAATTCTGCTTCTAGAAATACCGAATCACCCATGTCACCCCAAATTACAGTTAACCTTACAGCACTGCCTTTGGACTCTTCAAACCAGTCGGCATTCACTCTTATATTACTGCCGCCAGCGACTTCAAAGACTAATTTAATCTTTTCGTCACAACCAGCAAATCCTGCCTCGTGTGCCTGAGATATAGGAAGCGTATAAAAGTTTTTTTGATCTATGTCTGCCCCAGTGGCAATCAGGGGTAATATTACCAATAATAGTCCAACCGCCGTAACTCTCCCCTTTTAAAATGTATATGCCAACCATGGCTTAAAAAGCAGTTTTTATTGTTAAAATATAGAGCTTTAAGGGTGAGTTAGTTTAATTCGTTATAAATTAACTTTAATTGACTCGCTTCAAATTAAAATAATAAAGCCAAAAAAAAGATATAGCCCGAAAGCTATATCTTTTTTTAAAGCTTGAACGCTTTTAATCAATACTTACTGAACTATATCTGCCTGTTCGATTAGCGACAGTTGGTAAGATGTAAATTCCTTACCACTAGTCGCTGATTCAGCAATTGAGCGGATTAGTTTCTCTCGATCCTTATCAATTGAATCACTATCAGAAAGTTTTACCTGAGTCAGTTGCACGGCTATAAAATCACCATTGGCTGTGTTAAATGTTTCAGTAACAACAGAACCTCTGGGGTTGGAAAGATCGAAGACAAAGGCATTAACCTCAGCATCAACAGCTGAGGTGGATCTTGCACCGCCAACAACGACCTGACGCTTAAGCCCAAAAGCACTTGTGACAGCCTCAATTGAATCACCACTGATAAGACGAGCTGACACTTCCGCGCTTTTATCATCGATATTTTGCTGCGCAATAAAACTGATTAAAGTTTGACTCAAACCCTCACGCACTTCGCTAAGAGACTGTTGTCTTGATGGGAAATCTTGCTGCAAACGAAGCACGATATAATTATCATCGCCAAGATCAAGGACTTCACTGGTATAGCCATCTTCTGCTACATCAGCACTGTAAGCTGCATTCACAACCTTTGGCGATGTTGCAATACCAGCACCACCCATCTGGGTAAATGGCTCACTTACCTTGGCCTGCAATTCTAGATCATCAGCAACTTCTTGGAGATTTTCAGCATTGAAAGCTAGCTCTTTAAGCATCTCTAGCTTTTCTACCAACAAAGTATCTGCGGCCTCTTGCTTAAGCTCTTGAGCTATACGCTGCTGTTGGTCTTCAAATAGGAATTCAGACTTTTCAATTTCAACCAGTTTAATAAAATGCGTACCTGAATCAGTCTCTACAGCGGCAGATACCTGACCTACTTCCAGTGCCGCCAAAGCCTGTTCAAAAGCTTCTGGGAATGTATCCCCAGTAGTAAAGCCTAGATCGCCGCCTGTAGCTGCTGAGGCAATGTCCTGTGAGTAATCTTTAGCCAGCTGAGCAAAATCTTCATTAGCATCAATTTTGACCTGAACTTCTGCAATTTGTTCTTGGGATGCATCAGTCAGTAAAATATGTGCTGCACGTAATGAGGCTGTGTTATCTGCTGAGGCAGCTTCCTGTTCGAATCTAGCCTGAATATCTTCTTCGGAGACTGCACTTGAATCAAGCAATATGCCTGCGTTGAGCTCAATATATTCAATAGCTACTTTTCGCTCAGTCATGTATTGCTGTTTATTGTTATCATAATACTCAGCAATCTGTTCTTCTGTTAGGGATATATCGTCTTTGAATGGCTGGAGCGAGAGACGGGCAAATTCAAAATTACGTGTTTGCTCAGCAAGTGTTGCTAGTGTTAGCACCTCAGCTGAGGTTACAAAACTTGAATTGATAATGCCATCTGAGAGCTGCTCGACTAAGAATTGATTTGCCAGCATTTCGGTAAATTTTGAGCTTGAAGTATAACCCTGGCTTCGAATTGCATAACGGAATCTATCTTCATCAAATTTTCCGTCTGTCTGAAATTGCTCAACATCTAAAATTAAATCACTTATCAATGAGGGCGCTACACCCAAATCTTGCTGGTTAGCTGCTTGAATTAGCACTTCTCTACTAATTAACTGACGCATAGCCTGTGGACGAAGGGCTACATCGTCTAACAAATTTCGATCCATATCTGGATTGGTATTAAGAATCCTGCTTCGCTCTCTTGCAACTGCTTGCAGAACTTCTCGTTCGCTAATATCACTGCCATTAACCACCAAGGCAGATTCAGAATCTGGCGTGCTGATAAAGAGTGAACCCGTTCCTGTGAGGGCAAATATAAGACCGATTACTATAGTGATACCAAAGGCAACACCACGAAGGTTATTTCTAAAATCTAATAACATTGTTTTATTCCAAAATTAAAAAAAGGCGCATGTTATGCGCCCTTTTAAACGAGACCCTTACTTAAAATTCATAAGAGTAAAGAGCTCGATATTAGTTCACAGCGTCTTTTAAAGCTTTACCCGCTTTGAAGCTTGGCACGTTAGAAGCTTTAATTTGAATCTCAGCTCCTGTTTGCGGGTTGCGTCCTGAACGAGCAGCGCGGTGCTTAACAGAAAAAGTTCCAAAGCCTACCAATGAAACTTGGTCGCCGTTTGCAAGAGCACCTTGAACTGAACCAAGTACAGCGTCAAGAGCGCGAGCAGCAGAAGTTTTAGAAAGATCAGCAGAGTTTGAAATAGCGTCGATTAAATCAGATTTATTCACAGTGTTCCCCTTTTATTATGGAGTTAAATTTTCCGGATGCTGAGGCATTTAACGCCGTTTGGCTTAACTAAACGTCAACAATAACTGGCCTCACACCAACTTTATACCAATAGCACTTTCTCCGGTCAAGCTAACTTTTAAAATAAATTTTGTCTACAGCCTAGTGAGTGCTTGCTCTTAAGTCATTTTTTAGGTGTTTTTCCGCCCCACTCACCCGATTATAATCTTCTTCACTCAGTGCTTTAGGCGATTTTTCGAGTGCAATTTCAAGCACTTCATCGATAACTTTTACCGGACATATCTCCAAATCACTTTTTATATTATCGGGTATTTCTTTTAAATCTCGCGCATTGTCATAAGGGATAATTACTGTGCGGATACCGCCTCTATGCGCGGCTAGCAGCTTCTCTTTAAGCCCGCCGATTTTAAGGACCTGCCCACGCAACGTGATTTCACCTGTCATAGCAACGGAAGCTTTAACCGGGATATCCGTCAAGACAGATACCAATGCCGTACACATGCTGATACCTGCAGAGGGACCATCTTTAGGTGTTGCCCCTTCAGGAACATGTATATGGATATCCTGTTCTCTGTAGAAGTTTTTTCTGATGCCTAGTTGCTGTGCACGGCTACGTACAACCGTTAGCGCGGCCTGAATTGACTCTTGCATAACATCGCCAAGGGAACCTGTTTTAACCATATTGCCCTTACCAGGGATAACAGACGACTCAATACTAAGAAGCTCGCCACCAACCTGTGTCCAAGCTAAACCTGTTGCCTGACCAATTTGGTTCTCAGCTTCTGCTCGTCCATAGTCAAAACGGTGTACACCGAGCATATCTTCAAGACCATCAGAATTAAGATTAATCTGGCCATCAGATTCTTCACGGACATTTTTGGTGACGGTTTTTCGACAAATTTTTGCAATATCTCGCTCAAGACCACGCACGCCGGCTTCACGGGTATAGAAGCGAATAATATCACGCAACGCATCTGGCTGAATTTCCAACTCCTTTGCTTTTAAACCATTGGCTTTACTTTGTTTAGGAATCAAATATTTTTCAGCAATAGCTACCTTTTCATCCTCGGTATACCCTGAAATACGAATAACTTCCATTCGATCAAGCAATGGCCCAGGAATATTCATGGAATTAGACGTACAGATAAACATCACCTCGGACAGGTCGTAATCAACCTCAAGATAATGATCATTAAAGGTATGGTTCTGTTCAGGATCTAAAACCTCAAGCAATGCTGAAGCTGGGTCACCTCTGTGGTCCATACCCATTTTGTCTATTTCATCCAATAAAAATAGCGGGTTCTTTGTTTTTACCTTACTTAACTTTTGGATAATCTTGCCCGGTAAAGAACCTATATAAGTTCTGCGATGACCGCGAATCTCAGCTTCGTCACGCACGCCGCCCAAACTCATTCTGACAAACTTTCTGCCTGTTGCCTTAGCAATAGATTCGCCCAAAGAAGTCTTACCAACCCCTGGCGGTCCAACCAAACAAAGTACGGGACCCTTTAGTTTTTTAACTCGCTTCTGTACTGCAAGAAATTCTAAAATCCGCTCTTTGACTTCTTCTAAACCATGGTGATCTTGACTAAGAGTAGACTCTGCATTTTTAAGATCATGCTTTACTCTTGAACGTTTTTTCCATGGCACGCCTATAATCCAATCAATATAATTTCTTAGCACTGACGCTTCAGCAGACATTGGCGACATCATTTTAAGCTTGGATATCTCAGATTTAGCCTTTTCCAGCACAGACTTGGGCATACCAGCCTGTTCAATTTTCTCGTCCAGCTGCTCAAATTCGGATACACCTTCATCATCACCGAGTTCTTTCTGAATCGCTTTAATCTGTTCATTAAGATAATACTCACGCTGACTTTTTTCCATCTGCTGTTTCACTCGGCTGCGAATGCGTTGCTCCACTTCGGCGAGATCAATTTCATTCTCCATCAAGCCCATCAGATGATCAAAACGGTGGGCAAGATCAGAAATCTCCAATACTTCTTGCTTTTGATTTAGACTCAACGTCATGTGTGAGGCGATGGTATCGGCCAAACGATCGATATCATCTATACCATTAACAGTGGCGATGACTTCAGAAGGGATTTTTTTACTCAAATTGACGTACTGTTCAAATAATAATTTAGCTGCACGAGATAGCGCATCTAACTCTTTATTCTCAATCTCACTTACACCCAGATCGTCATATTCGGTTTGTAGAAATTTTGACCCCTCAACTGGATTAACGAGCTTGACACGACTGACACCCTCTACCAATACTTTCAGGGTTCCATCAGGGAGCTTTAAAAGCTGCAAAATAGTCGCTAGGGTACCTATCTGATGGACTTCGTCTAGAGAGGGGTTATCTTCGGCAGGATCTTTCTGGGTAACCAAAACAACTTTTTTATCGGTGCTCATTCCCTCTTCTAGAGCGAGTATCGATTTCTCTCTACCCACAAACAGGGGAACCGCCATATGCGGATAGACTACAACATCACGTAAAGGGAGCAGCGGGTAGATTGTTTTTTCGGTTTCAGCTTGTTCGGAATCCATCGATTTTTCTCCTGACCTGTCGAAATTGTCGACAATACATATTATTTATTATCTGTACGGAACTATATGGGGACTCGATTGCAGAAAGCAACTACAGCGCAAAAAAAATAGACAAAATGACATTTATTACCAAAAAAAGGCGCCTAATAGGCGCCTTTTTTTCTTAGTCTTCAGAAGCTACTTTTTTAGCTTCTTTTTGCTCATACACAAGAAGAGGTTCGTTTTCTCCATTGATGACCGCGCCATCAACCACCACCTTTATAACTCCTTCCTCTGAAGGAATTTTGTACATGGTATCCAAAAGTACATTCTCAAGTATTGATCGCAATCCACGTGCACCGGTTTTTCGTTCAATCGCTTTTTCAGCAACAGATTCAAGGGCTTCTTTTCTTAGGTCCAACTCCACAGATTCCATTTCAAAAAGAGCTTGATATTGCTTAACCAATGCATTTTTAGGCTTAACCAGAATATTAATCAATGCATCTCGATCAAGCTCTGTAAGTGTAGCAACTACCGGCAGACGACCTATAAATTCAGGTATTAATCCGTAGCCAATTAAGTCGCTAGGCTGAACTTCAAGAAGTGTTTCGCCCACTGTCTTGCGATCGTCTTTACTATTAACCTGTGCACTAAAGCCAATACCGCCTTTCTCTGAACGCTCGCGAATCACTTTTTCAAGACCTGCAAAAGCGCCACCACAGATAAATAGGATGTTGGAGGTATCAACCTGTAAAAATTCCTGCTGTGGATGCTTTCGTCCGCCCTGAGGCGGAACAGAGGCTACAGTGCCCTCTATCAACTTAAGCAATGCCTGCTGAACACCCTCACCAGAAACATCTCTAGTAATCGATGGGTTATCAGACTTGCGTGAAATCTTGTCAATTTCGTCAACATAAACAATACCACGCTGTGCCTTATCGACGTCATAGTCACATTTTTGAAGTAACTTTTGGATGATATTTTCAACATCTTCACCCACATAACCCGCTTCAGTTAAGGTGGTTGCGTCGGCAATAGTAAAGGGAACATCAAGCAACCGTGCAAGCGTCTCGGCAAGCAAAGTCTTGCCACTACCTGTGGGGCCAATAAGCAGGATATTACTTTTACCCAGCTCTATATCAGCTTGATTTTTTGCAGCTTGAAGCCGCTTGTAATGGTTGTATACCGCTACCGATAGAATTTTTTTAGCACGTTCCTGACCAATAACATATTCATCAAGAATGCCTTTAATTTCAGTGGGAACTGGAAGTGCATCTGTAGATTCTTTTTCGTCTGAATCCTGAGTTTCTTCCGATATTATGTCGTTACATAAATCGACACATTCATCACAGATATAAACCGAAGGCCCAGCAATTAGCCGTCTAACTTCATTCTGATTCTTTCCGCAAAAAGAACAGAACAATAGTTTTCCGCCATCATTTGTCGTGTCATCATCACTCATCTCTTCAACCTATTTATAATTAGTTTTAGAAAATTTCACTGTCAAAAAAATAAACGTGATTTAGCCGCGTTTATCTAGCACCTCATCAACAAGACCATAAGCTTTGGATTCTTCCGCGCTCATAAAATTATCACGCTCAGTATCTTGCTCAAGTTTATCAATAGCCTGACCTGTATGATCTGCCATCAATTTATTGAGACGCTCTTTAATTTTCAATATTTCTTGAGATTGAATGTGTATATCAGTTGCCTGTCCCGAAGCGCCACCGCTAGGCTGGTGAATCATAGTGCGCGCATTAGGTAAGCAGTAACGCTTGCCAGGAGCACCAGCAGCCAAAAGAAAGGCTCCCATAGATGCTGCCTGACCGATACACATAGTACTTACGTTCGGCTTAATAAATTGCATTGTGTCGTAGATAGAAAGACCCGCAGTCACTGAACCACCAGGGGAATTTATATACAGATGAATGTCTTTATCGGGGTTTTCTGATTCTAGAAAAAGCAACTGGGCAACAATAAGGTTGGCCATATGATCTTCAACCTGTCCAACAAGGAAGATCACTCGTTCTTTTAGAAGACGTGAATATATGTCATAGGCTCTTTCACCACGGGATGACTGCTCAACCACCATGGGCACTAGCCCGCTAGCCTGCGGGTCTAAAAAATTTGAACTATTATTGGGAATTTGGAACGTCATTAGGTCCTCCTTAAAATTATACGAATGAATTAGCAAAATCGAGCATGTATAGTTAAATTATATGTCAATCTACTAAAATCTGTACAATAAGAGAACCTAAATTAAGCCTCAGCTTCAGGATCTGGCTTTACCGCATCTTCGTAAGCCAATTTCTCTTCTTTTACCTTAGCTTTCGAAAGTACTAGCTCTGTAACCTGATCTTCAAGTACAACTGCTTCAACTGAACTTAGAAGTTCTGGCTTACTGTAATAGTAGTCAACTACTTCAGAGGGCTTCTCATAGGTAGATGCAATCTCGTCAATTCGAGTTCGAACCTGATCTTCATTAGGGGTTAGCGACTCAACTTTAACTACTTCTGAGACAATAACACCTAGAGATGCACGACGCTCTGCTTTAGATTTGAACATATCATCTGGTAGCATATTGAGATCAAATTCTTGACCACCACCAAACTGCTGAACCATTTGCTTTTTCAGCTGGGCAATTTCATTGTCAACCAAGGCTTTTGGTATTTCGACCTTATTAAGACTAAATAGCTGGTCCATGATGCGATTTTTTACATTGTTACGAATAGCATTATTCAGCTCACGCTGCATATTAGCTTCAACATCTTCAAGGAATTTTTCTTCGCCACCTGTCTCAACGCCATAAAGCTTGAAGAAATCATCATCCATTGCTGGCAAAGATTTTGCCTGCACAGAATTAACCTTTACTGCAAAAGAAACAGATTTACCTTTTATTTCTTCAGCGTGATAGTCTTTTGGAAATTTAAGCTTGAGAACGGTTTCGTCAACAGCGCTAACGCCCACAAGACCTTCTTCAAAGCCTGGGATCATGCTGTTTGAACCTAGGATCAAATCTTGACCCTCTGCCGACCCACCAGGGAATTCTTTTTTGCCGCGTAATGTGCCAACAAAATCAATATTTACCTGATCGCCATCTTCGGCAGGCTTGTCTGTAGCCTCGAAGGTTGCCTGCTGATTTTGCAGAACAGTGACCATCTTCTCAACATCAGCTTTAGCAATATCAGCAACCGGTCTAGCAATAGAAACTTTACTTAAGTCAGCAAGCTTAACTTCTGGGTAAACTTCAAAGGTGGCTTTGTATTCAAGATCGTGGCCTGCCTTGTCTGAAATGTCTTCAATTTTAGGCTGGCCTACTGGTTGGAGATTTTCTTGCTTGATCGCTTCATAAAAGCTTGAATTAACCATTTCGCCTACAACTTCCTGACGCACAGCCTTACCGTAGTATTGCTTGACGACATTTAAGGGAACTTTACCTTTACGGAAGCCTTTGATATTGACCGTTTTAGTCGCTTTTTGAAGACGCTGTAAAACTTCACCTTCAACTTTATCGGCAGGGATGCCGACCTTTAACTGACGCTCAAGACCCTTACTAGACTCAATGGAAACCTGCATGAAATAACCTCTTGCAATGTCACCATCACAATTACCAGCAGAAATAAATTCCTGAAAAAAATATGATGGTGATATCGTTTAATATGGTGCGAGTGGAGAGACTCGAACTCTCACGGGTTGCCCCACTGGAACCTAAATCCAGCGCGTCTACCAATTCCGCCACACTCGCAAATAACTCGTTTATTTTCACTTCTAACCCAATATTATGAGGCTTTTACTAGCCCATTATTTTGGTCTGGGTGAAAAAGGCGGCAAGTTTGCCACAGCGACCGATTTTCAGCAACAAAATATATGGCTTTTAATGTAAGTTTTAACACTAAATTTAAATAAAGTTAAAAAATGCCTAATCTGAGGGTGCTATAAACATTGGAAGTGCCCCTAATGCGATTTCTTCAACACGAGTAACATCAGTATAAATACCATCAATAAATAATTTAGCAATACCATGTAAAGTACCCCATAAAATCTGAGCAGTTTTAACTGGGCTGTCTCCGCTTAGTAAGCCAATTCTCTGCCAATGTTCGACCATGCCTACCTGATACTGAAATGTAGCATAGGCAATATCCTGTAATTCTTGAGTACAGGTTGATTGCTTCCATATACAGCGACCAAACATCAACTCATACTCTTCAGGGTTGCAGGTTGCAAAACTCATATAGTCGCAAACATAGTGATTAAGTTTTTCTCGTTCCGATAATTGACTGCCCTTTAACTGCGAGATTAACCTTTCTCGCCTGCTTCTAAAACTTTCCGCAGCAATAGCGCAAAGTAAGTCGTCTTTGCCTTTAAAATGATGATAAGCCGCTGTGCGGGAAACCCCAACTTTTTCTGCAAGCTTACGAAGGGAAAGTGTTTCGATACCCTGCTCCGCAATTAATACACCGGCTTCATTTAACAGAGTTTTACGCAGGTTGCCGTGGTGGTATCTGATTTCAGGTGCTATTTCAGGTGTGTTTATTGTCATAGGATTAATATATCAACCAATCTTGACACTGTCAAAATGCTGGCGTAATCTTAAATTAGATTGTTAGTTAATTTTAATTAAGAGGCATATCTATGATCGCACCCACCTACCCCAACCTATTAGCGCCATTAGATTTAGGCTTTACGCAGCTTAAAAATAGAGTGCTTATGGGTTCTATGCATACTGGCCTTGAAGAAGCCGAAAATGGGCATCTTCGAATGGCAGCTTTTTTTGCAGAACGGGCAAAAGGTGGTGTAGGCCTTATTGTAACCGGCGGCATTGGACCAAATGCAGAAGGCGGTACACATTCAGCGACTAAAAACTTGCAGTGCCAGCAGGATATCGATGATCACAGAGTTATAACTCAGGCTGTCCACGCACAGGATGGTAAAATTTGCCTGCAAATTTTACATACTGGCCGATATGCCTATTCACCCAACCTAGTTGCACCCTCTGCCATTCAGGCGCCAATTAATCCATTTAAACCCAAAGCCTTAACTAAAGAAGAGATCCTAAAACAGATTGATGACTATGTAGCGACAGCGGTTCGCGCACAACAGGCAGGGTATGATGGCGTTGAAATAATGGGCTCAGAAGGTTATTTCTTAAATCAATTTATTGCCGTAAGAACCAATCAACGCAACGATCAGTGGGGTGGTAGCTATGAAAATAGAATACGCTTGCCGATTGAAGTTGTTCGCCAGATACGCAACGCGGTAGGCGAAAACTTTATTATTATTTTCAGGCTTTCTATGCTTGATCTTGTTGAAGGTGGTAGTAGCGCCGAGGAAGTAATACAGCTAGGAAAGGCGGTAGAAAAAGCGGGCACCACCATTATCAGCACGGGCATTGGCTGGCATGAAGCCAAAATACCCACTATTGCGACCAAAGTACCAAGAGCTGCATTTACATGGGTGACTGCTAAATTTAGAGATGAATTTTCTGTTCCCGTTGTCACCTCAAATCGCATTAACACGCCAGAAATTGCTGAGCATATTTTAGCCAACGGTGATGCAGATATAGTGTCTATGGCGCGCCCATTTTTAGCAGATGCCAATTTTGTTATAAAAGCTCAGGAAGGCCGTGCAGACGAAATAAATACCTGTATTGCCTGTAACCAAGCCTGCTTAGACCATGTCTTCCAGGGTGCCATCACAAGCTGTTTGGTCAACCCAAGAGCCTGCCATGAAACCGAATTAATTATCGAACCCGCTCAACAGGTAAAAACTATTGCGGTCGTTGGCGCAGGGCCAGCTGGGCTTGCCGCTGCAACCACGGCAGCCGCACGAGGACATAAAGTCGCTTTATTTGACTCTGCCAGCGAGATTGGTGGCCAGTTCAATATTGCAAAACAGATCCCTGGGAAAGAGGAGTTTTATGAAACCCTTAGGTATTTCAAAAAACAGATTGAACTCAATAATATCTGCCTAAACCTAAATACACGAGTAAATGTGGAGCAGTTAAATAACAGTAGTTTTGATGAGGTGATTGTGGCAACCGGCATTGCACCTAGAATGCCCAAGATTGAAGGCATCGACCACCCCAGCGTACTCAGCTATGTAGATGTTATTGTTAATAAAAAACCACTGGGGAAACATGTAGCCATAATTGGTGCCGGCGGCATTGGCTTTGATACGGCTGAATATATCACTCAAGAAGGGCAATCTACTTCTCTTGATATTGCTGAATTTATGAAGGAATGGGGTGTTGATATGTCACTTGCATCTCGAGGCGGCATTGAAGGCTTTCAGCCTAAGACTCACCCATCACCGAGACAGGTTTTTTTATTGCAAAGAAAAACTTCTAAAATTGGCTCAGGGCTCGGCAAAACAACCGGTTGGATTCATCGAGCTGGGCTTTCCAAAAAAAATGTAAAAATGATCAATGGTTGTAGTTATGAACGTATAGATGAAGCTGGCTTACATATTAAGGTGGGCGACCAACCTCAACTACTTAAAGTAGATAATGTTATTATTTGCGCGGGGCAGGACCCATTGACTGAAATTATTGAAGGGTTAAAAATACCCTTCCACCTGATAGGCGGCGCCGATTCAGCCAGAGAACTTGATGCTAAGACAGCGATTGCACAGGGTACAAAAGTTGCCGCGAGCCTATAAACACCTTGCATCAACCGCATATTAATTTCATCATTACCCACTTAGCTCTTATTTTGATTTCCAATAAGACATCAGTCGATATCAAGGAGAAGTAACCGCGTGTCTACACCTTTCACCCAACTCGAATTTCGCAATGCATTGGGTAGCTTTGCAACTGGCGTTACCATTATTACCGCCCTAGGAGAAAATGGTCAAAAGATTGGCATGACTGCCAATAGTTTTAACTCTGTTTCTTTAAACCCACCCTTGGTTCTTTGGAGTATCGGCAAAAATGCAAATTGCTTTGATGATTTCATAAAGGCTAGAGCCTTTGCCGTGCATGTTTTAGCGGCTGATCAAGAAGAAATTTCTAACTCTTTTGCCACTCCGGGCAAAGATCGCTTTGAGGGAATTGAATGTTCACAGGGTCTTTTAGGCATTCCTATTCTTCCTCATTACAGCGCTTGCTTCCAATGTAAAAAAGCAGCACAGCATGAGGGTGGCGATCACGTTATTATTACTGGGGAAGTTACAAATTTTACAGATAACGAATTGCAACCCCTGCTCTTTTATCGTGGAAAGTATCACAGCCTCTAAGCCCTATGAAATTACCTAGCAGTGTAAAAATAGTAGAGGTAGGCCCTAGAGACGGCCTGCAAAACGAAGAGCGCATGCTTAGCGTTGCGACCAAGCTAGAACTGATTCAACGATTGACAGCAGCCGGGCTTCAAACCATTGAGGCAGGTAGCTTTGTTAGCCCTAAATGGGTTCCACAGATGGCTGGTAGTGATGAGGTTTTTAGTCAGCTCACTCCAAGTACTGCAACTTATACAGCACTTATACCTAATATGCGCGGCCTCGAGCGCGCGCTACAGTGCAATGTTAAAGAGGTCGCAGTTTTTACCGCTGCTAGCGAAGATTTTAGCCAGAAAAATATTAATTGCAGCATAGACGAAAGTTTAAAAAATTTTGACGCCGTTACCCAAAAGGCAATTGATGCCAACATTAGGGTGCGCGGCTATATCTCTTGCGTAGCAGGCTGCCCCTATCAGGGCGCAGTGGCTAACAAAAAGATTAAATATATCACTCAATCACTATTGGATATGGGCTGCTATGAAGTCTCATTGGGGGACACTATTGGCATAGCAACGCCTGATAACATTAAAGCACTACTAACAGAACTGCTCCCATGGATACCGTCATCAAAACTGGCTATGCATTTGCATGACACCTATGGTCATGCGATCGCCAATATCAAACAATCACTCGCCATGGGCATAAGTACTTTCGATAGCTCGGTGGCAGGCCTAGGCGGATGCCCATACGCCAAGGGTGCATCTGGCAATGTCGCTACAGAGCATGTGATCACTCTTCTTGATGAAATGGGCATTGAGCATGGCGTGAATTTAGAAAAATTAATTAAGGCCAGCCACTTTATTCGCGAAAAACTAGGGCGGGCGACCAAAGCAGATAATGACTCCAAATAGGTCGAAGATTAGTTATACTACCCTTTTTATAACCCCTATGAGAGCCACCTTTTGACCCTATTTCGCCCCTGTATTGACCTTCATCAAGGCAAAGTGAAACAAATTATTGGCGGCAGCCTAAGCCAGACTGGAGCAGAGACTAATTTTATTAGTCCCTATGATGCTAAGTATTATGCAGATCTCTACAAAGCCAATAATCTTAGGGGCGGCCATGTTATTTCACTAGGGCCAAATAACAAACAGCAAGCTCTTGAGGCTCTGGCTACCTACCCTAATGGCTTACAATTTGGTGGAGGGGTTAATGCTGGAAATGCATATGAGTTTATAGACGCTGGCGCTTCACAGGTTATCGTAACTTCCTATTTATTCGAAGATAATCAGTTTTCTTGGTCTCGGCTAGATAAAATAAAAACTGCCGTAGGCGCTGATCGATTGGTATTAGATCTAAGCTGTAGAAAAACTAATGATGGCTGGATGATAGCTACCGACCGCTGGCAAACCATTACTAATACAGCCATTACACAGCAAACGATTTCTCAACTTGAAGCTCATTGCGCCGAGTTCCTAGTGCATGCCGCCGATGCCGAAGGGCTACAGGCGGGTATTGACCAAGACCTGGTCAGCCTGCTCGGCAATATCTGCACCCTGCCCTGCACCTATGCAGGCGGTGCCCGATCAATCGCTGATCTACAGCTAGTACAATCCCTATCCAAAGGGCGCGTAGACCTTACTATTGGTAGCGCCCTAGATATCTTTGGCGGCCAGGGCGTCACACTTCAAGAATGTCTTAACTGGAACCGCCAGCATCAACCCTAGCCTGTAATAAATCACTAGCTTATAACAAATCAGCCGTACAAATGGGAACCAGAGCCAATGCAAAAAATCGCCTTATCCGCTAACCTCGAACTATCCCGTATTGCCTATGGCCTATGGCGATCCACCGATGATGTAGATCAATCCAGCCAACATCTACAGGCAAAAATTGAAGCCTGTCTACAGCAGGGCATTACCAGCTTTGATCAGGCAGATATCTACGGCGGCTACAGTGCAGAAGCTCTGCTGGGCAAAACCCTAAAACAGGCTCCGCAACTAAGAGATCAAATGCAGATTATTACCAAGTGCAATATAGTTGCACCCACAGGTATTCACAGCGATAAAAGCATCAAACATTACAACAGCTCAGCGCCCTATATTACCGCCGCCGTGGATCGCTCACTGCGCGAAATGGCCATAGACAGCATCGACCTGCTACTGCTCCACCGTCCAGACCCGTTTATGGATGCCGACGCAACCGGCGCGGCATTGGATGCGCTAATCGCCGCGGGCAAAGTCAAAGCTATTGGCGTATCAAACTTCCGCCCCTGGGACTGTGAACTTCTGCAATCGCGCACCCAAAACCCATTGCTAACCAACCAAATTGAAATAAGCCTTACCGCAAACTCAGCCCTTACCAATGGCGACCTAGCCCATATGCAACAGCAGCGCATCACCCCCATGGCGTGGTCACCTCTGGGCGGCGGGCAATTATTTAACCAACCCCAATCGCCACTCACCGCAAAACTGCAACAAATAGCCAAGCATCAAACTGTTGAGCCAAGCGCCGTCGCCATCGCTTGGCTACTTAAACACCCAGCCAAAATCATACCTATTATGGGCAGTAATAATATCCAGCGCATACAGCGATTTTGCCAAGCATTACAGGTTGAACTAGATCGCCAAACTTGGTTTGAATTGCTAGAAGCAGCCACTGGCAAGGCCGTTGCCTAAGGGTTTTTATAGGGCTTAAAGCCCTTTTCTAAGTTACATTTGAAAAAAATCTTCTATTTCTGTGAATTGGTTCACACCACATTTGTCAATTTTCAGCTATCTTAATGCCGAGTCCCCTCATTACAAGGAGGGATATGGAATAAAATACACTTAAAAAGGAATTTAAAATGGACAAGTCAAAGAAAGTTGTTGTTGAGGTTAATGATCGTGAAATGACCTGTGGTAGTTATAACAAGTAGATTCTAGATCTTTACTCCCCTCCCTCCATAAAAGGGAGGGGATTGGGATTGGGATTTCGAAATGAGATTGGCATGCAGCTATAACCCCCAGTTTTATGAGGGGGAACTGAGTCCCTATAAGAAGGTTGAACTTATGGAGCTTGGTTTTCTCGCCTATAAAACTGTATTTGGCAACAATAAGCAAATTGCCAAGAAATACGATGGCATATCATTATCCCTCCACGTGTCACGTTCCCCCATAACTGAAAAGGCAGAAAATCAAGATATTTTCATCTCTGAAAAAATCGAGCAAATTAAGGATGATGAAAGAATCGTCAGCGTGGGCTTTCATCTCTGTGATGATCGAAGGGAAAATATCGGCAAATATGGTTTCTCATCTCATTACACGTCAAGTAGTATCAAAGAAGCCCATGCAATCAGGTTTATAAAAAACGTGAAAAATGTAACAAGGAAAGATGTCTGGATGGAAAACGCCAACTTCTACTCCTCATCACCAGAAGAAATAGTAAATAACTGGAGGAGCTTTAATCATATAATCAAGTGCTCCAAAGCTAAGTCTATTATTGACCTATCTCACTTAGTAATTGATTGTTCAAATAATAATATAGACCCAAGTCTACTAGTTGGCTTAATTGACTGGAAATCGGTAGCTGAAGTACACCTATCTGGCATTGTTACAGGTCGGGATGGGACCTTACATGATGGTCATAGCAACCCAGTTTCACCAAAGGTTTGGGAATTACTCAGCAAAATTCGTCAACTTGGACTGTTAGAAGACAATATATATTGCAATATTGAACATAGTGACGGTACATGGGGTAGTTCCCCTCGGGAATACTTTAATGACTTTGATATTTTAGAATCTATCTTCAGCTCAGATATTCATTATCGCAACAAGGAAAACAATGCTCTCCAATATGCCAAAGGATATCTAAAAACCCTAATTTCCCAGGAAGTAACTAACTTAGACAAAATATCATCGCATTTTGATTTAACGAACAAAGATTTGCTCGACGCGTGGCTAAATCATTTGCAAAAAGAAAAATTTAGACTTTCTTTATCTCGCGATGATATGGATTCGGAGATAAAAAAAGACTCTATATACTTTGTGGATTCTTTTATCCAGTATATAGAAGAATTACAACAATGAAGCTGGGTACTAACTGGTCAGGTCAGCGAGAACTCCCTGTCTTGCAGGAAGTATTGTCGAATGTAGAGGTGGACTTTGTGGAGTTGCTGATAGATAACTTCTTACTTACTGATCCATGCTCCATACTAAAGATACTGGACGGAAGGGATTGTGCGTTCCACATTATGAATTCACAGTTTTTACATAAAGATACCCAAGCGCTAAAAGTGATGGCCAAACTGCTACAAAAGCTATCAAAGACTCTGAACCCGATATACGTCTCTGATCATTTGGGGGTGTTCTATTTCCATGGTCAGGCATTACCTCAAATGCTCGAAGTCGACTATGTTCATCAAAAAGAGTGTATATTTCAACAAACAGATATTTGGCAGTCCATATTAGACTGCAAACTTTTACTTGAAAATTATCCATCCGTAACTCCACAAGGGCAATTGCAGACGGAGTTTTATAGAGATTTAATAGATCAAGTCGAATGTGGATTGCTTTTTGATATATCAAATGCGGTTGTAGCAGAACGAAATGTAGGAGAAGCCAAAGACAGCTGGCTGCCACTCCTCGCTAATACACAAAACTACCATATCGCTGGTTATGAAGAATGCACTGATGGTGGATTTCTGGTTGATACTCACAATCAATGCATTGATTCAGTTTCACTGGATTTTTTAGCAAAAATCAGCCGAACCCAGAACATAAAATCTATTTCTGTAGAGAGAGATGGTAATTTTATTAGCAATGAGTGGTGTATAGATATATCTCGCACTAGAGCACATCTATGACTGAGAGCCGTTACCTACCAATTGTGGATCCAAAGTTAAAACTAAAGCTTTCACTCAGAGAAAAGAATTACAATTCTCTAATACTGGATGCGTCAAGAAGTTTAATACTATCTGGCTGCAGAAATTTGTCGACATACTTTGACATTCACTCGAACACCAACTATTACGAATTTATCTCATGGTGTTATGAAACTTCGACACCCACGGGGTGGGAGCTTTCCACTTCACTGATTAAGTTTCTAGATTATAAAAATATCAAGCTGCCTAATACTCTTGCTGAAGAACTATTACTTTTATGCTGTTCACAATGGACATACATGGATAAGAGTGAGAAATCAACAATAATTATTGCTTATGGTGGATTGAAGAAAAAATTATTTGGAGCAAGCAAATCTAATAGGGCAAATTCATTTCGAGAGGTTTTCTATGTCTCAAGTGATTTTGGTTTATCTCACGTGGCCAATTCCAAAAAAATTATGTATTGGGTATTGGATACGAATTCTGAAAATCCTTATTACTCAGGAATGTTGATATGAACTATGGATTTTTTCGCCGAGCAATTATCATATCTCTGACGCGATTTGCAGCTTTATCTCTGGCCCTTGCTGATATGATTATGCTGGGTCATCAAAGCAATTATGCAGTGCATGCTTATACGGTAGCCTCTCAGATCATTCAGATATTTGTGATCCTATCTGTGGCGCTAAGTATTGGTATCAATATTGTTATTGGTAGGAGTCGAAAAGATAGGGGAGAAAAGATCAGGAATACTGTTCAATATTCCTGCTTTTTATCCTGTATTTTATTTGCTTCGAGTCTCTTAGGAACCTTTCTTGTACTTGCTGATAGATCAGCTACTGCGAGTTACTTGATTCTTTCTATCAGCATTTTGCCCCTATGCCTATACGTGGGCTTTTCTAGTATTCTTGAAACTGTTGGCTTAGAGAAGAAAGTGCTATACGTCACTCTATTAGCTAGCGCACTGAATATAACACTCAACTATTGGTTAATTTATAGTATTGTAGATAGTGCATTAGCTGTTTCTATATCGACTCTCTTAGTCAGAACCATCGCTCTATTAGCCGCTATTATTCTTATGAAGTACAGTGGCCTTAGCATTAAACCTTTATATTCAAAACCAGTGAGTTGGAATTTATTTCAGCTGGGTAGGCCTGAAGCTTTAATGAGTATCTTGTTTACTGGAGGTATTTCATTATTAGTGTTACAAGTTTCTAGAGTCTATTCCGTAGACTCGACAGCATTTTTTGGTATTTCACTCAACTTTATGAATACTTTTTCTGTGGTATTTGTCGGGATCGCTGTCTCCCTCGCCATAGTTCTATCTCAGGAACGACAGAATCTAAAGGGTAGCCTAAACCTTATAAAACCCTCGATTATCTATATTACTGCAGTTTCAATTATCTTGATTTATTGCTCTAGCTTTATGACCATTGTTTACACTGGTAGCATTAATGCTGATTTAGCACTCTATCTAAACCTATCTGTCTTTGTGATCGCTTTTCATGGCATTGCAGGAGTATTTATATCAGCCTTAAGGGTCAATGGCCATTCTCAAATACCGCCATTTTTCATGCTAACGCTTATTTTTGTAGGCATACCCATGTCGTTCATTATTGAGATATATAGCGATCCATTGGCAAATATTATTATCTTTATGGCCATTGGTAATTTGCTATCAGTGATGTTGTGCTTGATTTACTTCATAAGAGTATGTGTAACCCCCAAAAAAAAAATGGAACAGTTGTAAGTAGAAAATTATGCTGTATCAGTAGAATCTATCTGCGCGACATCGTAAGGTCCGAAGGCAACTATTATTACTACTACCGCCATGACCAACTGAACACAACATAGATTATTACCGATAGCACCAGCAATCAGGTATGGAATACTTAGGCACATCAAGCTCAAAAAATATAGGTATAGATAATGACAAGGTGTACCCAGTGAAGAAAACTATTCTACGATTATTGGCGCTTTTAGTTAGTATTTTTTTTGGCAACGCAGTCTATTTACGTCTAGCATCACTCATGGAAGCTGATAACAGAGTTCTAATGGTAATTACTAACTTAGTTTTGTGCGGTATCTTTCTCTATTATGCCATTACTGGCAATCGAAAACCCTTTTTCCCTAAATGGGTGCCGTTTTCCCCTAAGGAAAAAGACAAATAATCTGGAAGCGGCCAGTTCTTAGTCGCCTTATAACCATACTTGCCTATAGAAATAGTCGCGTTATATTCACCTGTCAGGGCTTTGAGCCTGAATCCTGCATTAGATGCGACCCCTTTCTGTTTTAATAACACAATCATAAAAAATATTAACGCCTCATCTATTCTTAAAGTAACAGAATGAATTTTTAAGGTAGGGATGGTCTCTCTTATGAAATATATTTTACTTTTATCATGGCTACTCACCTCAATTACTTTCGCTATAGACTTTGATGAGACATTGAAGTTAGCCAAAGAGGGTGATGCTAATGCGCAATTCAACTTAGGTATTTATTATACGAAAGGTACTGAAGTACCAGAGAATTATGAGAAACCCTTTATGTGGTTAATGAAATCTGCAAAACAGGGTAATGCACATGCTCAAAATAATTAAGGATTAAAGAGTATGCTTGAGGGTAGGCAATAAGCTGTAGCCCCTGTATCTAGGGGCTTTAAGCTATGCTTTGAGTATACGTATTTGTATATATAGATAATTGGCGGTGAAGGAGGGATTCGAACCCTCGATACGCTCTTAACGTATACTCCCTTAGCAGGGGAGCGCCTTCAGCCACTCGGCCACTTCACCGTACAGATCCTCGTAATTTCCACTTTGAAAAAAATGGTCGCTTACAGAGTGCGATTTTTTTAATTTACGTATATCAAAACTAACCTTTAATCTGCTTAATATTAAGCAGTTAACACCAAAAATAACAACCACTAGGGTCATATTTTCAAGCTGGCGTAAGTGTAGCAAAAGGTTTGTCATGAAGACCGACAGATATACGCGGCGGCATGATATCACATTAGCAAAAAAATCAAAGGTTATTCATCGTCCGAGGAAGTATTGTTTGAATCATTTTCTTTTTGAATTCGCTGGTAAATTTCTTCCCTATGTACAGCAACTTCTTTAGGTGCATTAACACCTAATCTTACTTGATTGCCTCTTACACCGAGAACAGTGACATTTACGTCATCACCAATTACGAGAGTTTCCCCTACTCTTCTTGTAAGAATTAACATATAAAGCTCCTAAATAATCCCTTTAAATAAACGTTATCGTAAGCATAGATACAAATGGGAGTGCCTTCTATTATTGCGTTACAACACCATTGTAGCACCTTAAATCTCTACGAAGCGAACTGTTTTTTTGTATCACGTTTTGCAAAAAAAAAAAATTCTATACTCTTTTTTAAGTATCAGAATCAAGACCAAAGCCCGTATGAAGCGCTCTAACTGCTAGCTCTAAATATCGCTCTTCGACAACCACCGCAATCTTAATTTCAGAGGTGGTAATCAACTGGATATTAATCCCTTTTGCTGCCAAAATTTCAAACATTTTAGCTGCAACACCAGCATGAGATCTCATGCCAACACCCACAATTGAAACTTTCGCAATTGCGTCATCTGTTTCAACTTCTATGGCACCCAGATCACTTGCAATTTGATTAAGTAACTTATGAGCTGCAATTAGGTCATTGCGATGAACAGTAAAGGTTATGGTCGCAGAATTATCTTTTGCAACGTTTTGAACAATAACGTCAATTTCGATATTCGCATCGCTGATAGCGCCCAACACTTTGTATGCCACTCCGGGCTGATCGGGAATTCCACGAATAGTAAGTTTCGCTTCATCGCGATTAAATGCGATACCTGATACAACTGCTTTTTCCATTAGATCATCATCCTCTAAAGAAATTAATGTGCCTGGACCATCTTTAAAGCTAGATTTAACTCGAAGTGGCACTTTATATTTACCTGCGAATTCTACAGAACGGATTTGCAACACTTTTGATCCCTGACTTGCCATCTCAAGCATTTCTTCAAAAGTAATTTTCTCAAGCCGTTTTGCCACGCTAACAATTCTTGGGTCGGTGGTATAGACGCCATCGACATCGGTATAAATCTGACATTCATCAGCTTTTAAAGCTGCAGCTAAGGCGACCGCAGTGGTATCTGAGCCACCGCGACCTAAGGTGGTAATATTGCCATCCTCGTCAGAACCTTGGAAGCCAGCCACCACAACTACACAACCTGCATTTAGGTCATTGTGCATTTTGTGGCCGTCTATTTCTTTAATTCTTGCCTTGCCATGGGAATTGTCAGTCAAGATTCGCACCTGACTACCCGTATATGATTTTGCCTTAATACCAATTTTATTCAGCGCCATACACAAAAGTGCAATGGTTACCTGTTCACCGGTACTGACCAAAACATCCATTTCCCTAGGAGCTGGCTGATCATCTATTTCTGTTGCAAGGCTAATTAGACGATTAGTTTCACCACTCATAGCGGATACTGCCACTACAATCTGATCACCTGCTTTATGGGATTCTGCCACCCGCGCAGCAACCGCTTGAATACGTTCAATCGTACCCACCGATGTGCCGCCATATTTTTGAACTATTAAACTCATATCATCGCGCTATATTTGAAGGGCGCAAATTAAACAGCAATTTGCCTATAAAGTTAAGGAATTTTTCATACTAAGCTAAATTGTCTTCAACCCATGTAAAAACCGATTCTAGTGCCTGAGGTAAATTTTCTAACTCAGATGCTGCACCCATCGCCATATCAGGGCGACCCCCTCCCTTACCGCCAAGCTTGGAGGCGATAAACTTCATTAGATCTCCAGCTTTTAGATCTGCCGTGAGGTTATTAGTCACGCCTGCCACTAATGATGCTTTATCACCATCTTTGGCTGCTAGAAAAAACACGCCTTTTTGTATTTTTGAGCGAACCTGATCTGCAATTGTTTTAAGACTTTTAGCATCAGCACCTTCTACCAGAACTGAAAGCACGGTAATGCCTTTAATCTCAACAGAAGATGACATTAAATCCGTACCAGATGAGCTGGCTAATTTTTGCTTTAACTGATCGATTTCTTTTTGTAGACGACGATTTTCATCCATTACTTGGCGCACTTTTTCTGACACCTTGCCTTTTGACACTTTAGCAATTGAAGCAATATCTTCAATTGTATCTTGGCTTTGATTGCAAAATGCTACTGCAGTACTCCCGGTAATTGCTTCTATTCGGCGAACGCCAGAGGCAACACTAGATTCAGAGACGATTTTAATTAAACCTATATCACCTGTACGCTCAACGTGAGTTCCGCCACATAACTCTACAGAGAAATCACCGCCCATACTTAGGACGCGCACTTCTTCACCATATTTTTCACCAAATAAAGCAGTGGCACCCTGCTCTTTGGCTTGATCCATTGACATAAGTTGGGTGTTAACTGGGCTATTACGCAATATTTCACGGTTAACCATTGCCTCAACCTGTCTAATTTGTTGAGCATTAACTGCCTGGTTGTGCGCAAAATCGAAACGTAATTTTTCGCTATCAACCAATGAGCCTTTTTGGACGACATGCTCGCCTAAAACTTGGCGTAATGCTTCATGGGCTAAATGAGTTGCAGAATGATTTAATGTAACCGCTTGGCGTACATTACTGTTTACCTGAGCATGGACCTGATCACCTGCAGTAAGCGTACCTGAAAGTACTCGACCCATATGCACGCTGTGCTCACCGGATTTACGACAGTCTACAATTTCAACTTTTGCATTGTCGGATGTTAAATATCCTGAATCACCCACCTGACCGCCAGACTCAACATAAAAAGGTGTATTTTCTAAAATAACCGCTACCTCGACCCCCTCAGCGGCTGATTCAACTTGATTACCCTGGGAATAAAGGCCAACAATAACAGTCTGTTCATTAAGTGTATGGTAACCACTAAATTGGGTGCTGCCATCAAGACGAATACTATCGGTGTAATCTATACCAAACTGGCTTGCAGAGCGCGCTCTAGCACGTTGTTTTTCCATGCAGCTTTCGTAGCCGGTTAAATCTAAGCTATAACCTCTTTCTCGAGCTACATCATTGGTTAAATCTGTAGGGAAACCATAGGTATCATAGAGCAAAAATACTAGTTCTCCAGACAGGATATCTCCCTGTAAATCTTTGAGGGCGGCATCAAGAACACCCATGCCTTTATCAAGCGTTCTTGCAAACTGCTCTTCTTCAGCCTGAATGGCCTTAGCGATTAAATCCCCTTTAGCGAGCAACTCCGGATAGGCTTCACCCATAACCTCACCCAGTGGGGCAACCAAATTATGGAAAAACACGCCCTTTGCACCTAGCTTGTGCCCATGACGCAGGGCTCGACGGATAATTCGACGCAGAACATAGCCTCGACCTTCATTCGAAGGTTGTACGCCGTCTGCGATTAGGAAGGCGCAGGAGCGAATATGATCCGCTAATACTTTGAGGGATGCATTTTTAGGGTCTTTGCATTGCGTAATTTCAATAGCAGCGCTTATAAGGTGCTTGAATAAGTCGATATCATAGTTGTTGTGAACACCCTGCATAACTGCTGCAACCCGCTCCAGTCCCATACCTGTATCAATAGAAGGCTTGGGTAATGCAGTCATTTCACCTGAGCTATCACGTTCATATTGCATGAACACTAGGTTCCATATTTCTATGTAACGATCAAGGTCATCGTTCTCACTTCCCGGCGGGCCTCCAGGAATATGCTCACCATGATCCCAAAATATTTCTGTACTTGGACCACAGGGACCAGTATCACCCATCTGCCAAAAGTTATCTTCATCCAGTCTTGATAAACGCGCGGGATCAACACCGATTTCATTCACCCAGATATCAGCCGCTTCATCATCCCTGATATGAACGGTGACCCAAAGGCGTTCCTTAGGTAGATTTAACTCAACAGTTAAAAACTCCCAAGCAAATCTTATAGCATCTTGTTTGAAATAATCGCCAAAACTAAAGTTACCCAGCATTTCAAAAAAGGTATGGTGTCTTGCAGTGTAACCAACATTTTCCAGATCATTATGTTTACCGCCAGCTCTTACACAACGCTGAGAAGATACTGCACGAGAAAAATCACGCTTTTCAGCACCTAAAAAAACATCTTTAAATTGCACCATTCCTGCATTGGTAAACAATAACGTAGGGTCATTGCCAGGCACCAGACTACTACTTGCGACGTTAGTATGCTGCTTAGTAGCAAAATAGTTGAGGAATGCATCTCTTATTTCAGCAGTTTTCATAATATTTTCCGAATGCTCGACGTAATTTTATTTAGTGTTACAAATTATTTTCTGAAAATGTTTGCGTAGAACTTTTACTGCCCAAAACATGAAGATGAAGATGAAAAACCGTTTGCCCTGCTCCCTTTCCATTGTTAACAACCAATCGAAATGAATCACTTACACCAGCCATTCTGGCAACTTCACCAGCGACCCACATCAGGTGACCTAGCAATACACGATCACTATGTTTTGCATCGGCTAATTTTGCTATTGGCAACCGAGGAATAACTAACATATGAACCGGTGCCTGAGGCGAAATATCGTTAATAACAATACATTGGTCATCTTCGTACAAAATATCAGCAGGTATTTCCCTGTTAATAATACGGGTAAAGAGACTTTTTTCACTCATTGGAGTATTCCATTAATCAAGTATTATTAGCAAAAAAAAATTAAATTATTGACCTTAAGACCCTAGCTTTTCATCAGCGTCGAGTGGGCGAGCTTCGGTCTCTAGCATCACTGGAATACCATCGCGAATTGGATAGGCAAGTGAACTGGCTTTGCATATAAGCTCATTTTTCTTTGCGCAAAATTCTAGAGGCGCCTTACTAACCGGGCAAACCAATATACTAAGTAATTTTTTATCCACAATAATAATCCATAAAAAAACGCCGCTAGTGTACGCAAATTAATAAGAAACTGCTATTCCAAGATTACATCTAGCTCTTGAGTCACCGGGTTAGTGGGAGTGCTTTTAAAACCAGCTGAGGATCAACTCTCTGATCTAGCCAATTCATTCGCCAATCCAAATGCGGCCCAGTTGCACGACCTGTTGCGCCTACCTTAGCGATTGGGTCGCCAGATTTAATCTTTTGACCATCTGCGACCAAGATCTCACTAAGATGTAAGAAGGAAGAGCTAAGGCCATGACCATGATCAAGAATTAAGGTGCCGCCAGAGTAGAATAAATCTGGATGTGCAAAGGTAATAATACCTGCAGCAGGTGCTTTAACAATAGTACCTGTGGGGGCTGCGTAATCGACTCCATAATGTGGACTTTTGGGCACGCCGTTATAAAATCTTTGACTGCCATAGACCCCGGTCACAGGGCCTAAATTTGGGTTGGTAAATCCACCCAGAAAATCAGCCTGATCACTCACTAATTTTCGAGCTTTCTTTACTGATAATGCATCCTGCTTAATTCTATGTAAATCTTCAGCTGCTGGGGTTACAGTTTTTTGCGGCACACCTTCAATTTTCTGAATATTATATTCTCTTGCAGCAACCTGAAGAACAAGCACCTCACTGACACCCTTGGTATCGGTAATAATAAGCTCAGCGGTTGGTAGCGCGTCACGCCCAAAACCTAAAAGAAAAAATCCGTCCTCCGTACGCTTTAGCTTTTTACCCGCGTACTCAACAGTCTGGCCCTGCTTAAGCTGCCCAATGACTAGACTGCCCTGAATAAAATCGCCCCGAAATTCAACCGCATTCGCATTTGATGAATTTATAGCAATAAACAATAGGGCAGAAATTACTATTGATAACCAATATTTTGATAATGAATAAAAAGAACTCATTTAACCTCCTATTTAACTAGTAACCAAGATACCTACTAATAGACTAGCTGATAGAACGAAAAAGGGAAAGGTATCGACAGTAGGGGTTAATCGAATAACGCATGGCTAATTTGATCAAAGCTAAAGCCCCTGTACTGGAGAAACCTCATGCGCTTGGCTTTTTCTTTATCATCAACCGGACTATTTGAACCAAACTTTGAAACTGCTGTTTTTTGTGCCAACTCATACCAATCAATATCAACTTCATTTAATAACTGACTAATTAAGGCTTTATTTGCACCGCGTTGTTGGAGATCAAGGCGAATTCTTAACTCGCCTTGGCCTCGACTAATTCGTGATCGAATAAAGGCTTCAACAAAACGCGTATCAGATTGGAGGTTTTCCAAGGCTAGCTTATTTAACTCTTCGTTTATCAGCTCTGAATTATCAAACTTTTTGGCAAGTTTTGCGGCTAACTGACAACGTAGATATTCTCTACCCGCCAATATACTCATCGCTGAACTGCGAATTTGACTGGGTTTAATTGGCTGTTGCTTATCATCCATCACTGGGTGCTCGTATTAAGGCTTATTACTCAAACCCCTAAGTTAACATGGAATTATTACTAGGATTTTAGGTAATATTTTCTTTAGTGGGCAGAATATTCTACCCACAATTAAGAAATACTAAGCTTTTTTTGTCTGTTTTTTGCCTGCTGTAAGATGACCCAACTCTTTACTTCTAATTTGAGACTCTATTTCAGCTGCTATTTCTGGGTTTTCTGTCAAATAAACCCCTACATTGGCTTTACCTTGACCGATTTTACTGCCTTTGTAAGCGTACCATGCACCTGACTTATCAATAAGCCCATGCTTAACCCCTAGGTCAACCAACTCTCCGTTTCGATTAATGCCCTTGCCATAAAGAATTTGGAATTCAGTCTGCCGAAATGGGGGTGAAACCTTATTTTTAACAACCTTAACGCGAGTCTCATTACCAACAATTTCATCACCCTCTTTTACTGCACCTATTCGACGTATATCGAGTCGAACGGATGAGTAAAACTTCAGTGCATTACCACCAGTGGTTGTTTCAGGGTTGCCAAACATAACCCCGATTTTCATTCTGATCTGGTTAATAAAGATCACTAAACAATTGGCAGTTTTAATATTACCGGTAAGTTTTCGAAGCGCTTGAGACATCAAGCGTGCTTGCAAGCCTACGTGGTGATCGCCCATCTCGCCTTCAATCTCAGCTCGAGGGGTTAGTGCGGCTACAGAATCAACAACCAATACATCACAGGCGCCTGATCTTACTAACATATCGGTTACTTCAAGGGCCTGCTCCCCAGTATCAGGCTGGGAGACAATAAGATTATCAACAGAAACGCCAAGCTTTTCGGCATAAACTGGATCAAGTGCATGCTCTGCATCAATAAATGCACAGGTGCCCCCTGCTTTTTGCGCTTCAGCAATCACTTGTAAGGTTAATGTGGTTTTACCTGAAGATTCTGGGCCATAGATTTCAACTACACGTCCTTTAGGTAACCCGCCAATGCCTAATGCTATATCAAGCCCTAATGAACCTGTAGAAATGGATGGTACAGCCTCTCTGCTTTCTTCACCCATACGCATAACCGTACCCTTACCAAACTGACGCTCAATCTGACTTAGAGCCGCTTCGAGTGCTTTACCTTTATTTGCATCCATTTTCTTTCCTCATAAACTATGTTGACTGTTGATAATGTGGTTTGCTAACCAACATTTTACTGTATAGGTGTACAGTATCTTATCAGTTTAGTTGTTGCAAGAGCTCTTGCAAAGAAATTTTAATCACCTGCTCTCTAATAGACTGACGATCGCCCTGTAACTGGTATCGCTCGACCTTTGTTGCATGGGGGGTTATCCAGCAAATCATTACTGTTCCAACTGGTTTTTCTTGGCTTCCGCCATCTGGCCCAGCAACACCGCTAACCGCTACAGCATAATCAGCATTAGATGCGGCTAAGGCACCAACAGCCATCTGTTCAACCACTGGCCCACTGACGGCGCCATAGGTATCTAGCATCAATTTAGATACCTTAAGAAGCTTTGTTTTGGCTTTGTTAGCATAGGTGATATAACCATACTCAAACCACCTCGAACTTCCGGGAATTGCTGTAATAGCTTCGGCAATGCCACCACCTGTACATGACTCTGCCGTAGTCAATGTTGCATTGATTTCATGCAAACGCTCACCCACCTGCTGAGTAATCGAGGTGATGGATAAGTTGTATGGAAATTTTGACAAAAATCACTCCTAAGTTGCCCTATAGTTTACCTAAACTTCACTCAAATGGTTCAGTTCTATGCTCAATAATCAACAAAATAATTTGTTTAGCATATTTTGAATAGTCTTATACCCTTAGTCTGTACTAAACTCTTCGTATATCTCAAAGTTTTGAAAATAGCATAAGAATTTAAACCCATGAGCAGTCAGTCAAATAATCAAACTCACACCCCAATGATGCAGCAATACCTCAACTTAAAAGCTGAGCACCCTAATGATTTAATGTTTTATCGCATGGGGGATTTTTATGAACTGTTTTTTGATGACGCCATAAAAGCCAGTGAGCTTCTTGATGTGACGCTTACTGCTCGCGGTAAAGCTAATGGCAACCCAATCCCCATGTGCGGCGTTCCTTTTCATGCGGCTGAGGGGTACTTAGCAAAACTGGTAAAACAGGGCGTATCTGTTGCTATTTGCGAACAAATCGGCGACCCAGCTACTAGTAAAGGGCCCGTAGAACGCGCAGTTGTCAGAGTACTTACACCTGGCACACTCAGCGATGAAGCCTTGCTTGATGATCGGTCTGATAATCTATTAGCGGCCATCCATTTATGCGAGGGTGACTATGGCATCGCCACCTTAGATATGAGCAGTGGTCGCTTTCAGCTTTTGCAGGCGTCCAATGAGGATGAGCTTCACAGTGAACTCCAAAGGCTTAACCCTGTAGAGATATTAATCTCTGAAGATTTCCCCATCATTAAGTGGCTTGCAACAAGACCTGGCACACGTAATCAAGCCCCCTGGCTTTATGACTTTGATTCCGCTAATCGGCTTTTGAATAATCAGCTGGGCACCAAAGACCTAACTGCTTTCGGCTGCAGTCACCTGCCGGTTGCAATCTGTGCAGCGGGCTGTTTGTTGCAATATGCCAAGGATTCTCAGCGAGGAAACCTGCCTCATATCCATAGTATCTGTGTCGAAAATAGCGAGGATGGCGTAGCCTTAGATGCTGCGAGTCGTCGTAACCTTGAATTGGACACTAACCTGAATGGCGGCCAAGAAAACACTCTGTTTGATGTCCTTAACAACACAGCTACCAGTATGGCAAGCCGTCTATTGCGTCGCTGGCTTAATCGGCCGCTACGGCAGATTGTCGAGCTTCATGCACGCCAGCAAAGTATCTGCGAGCTACAGAATAATTATCTCTATCAAGATCTCAGCGATCACCTAAAACAGGTTGGTGATATGGAACGCATTCTTACTCGCGTTGCGCTTCATTCTGCTCGCCCACGCGATTTAACCCGCTTATTCGGCTCTATTGCTATATTACCGCAAATAAAATCTGTGCTTAGTGGTGCCAATCATCCACATATTAAAACCTTACTTACCGCAGCAAAACCCCTGCCGCATCTGGTAGATTTATTAGATCGCGCCATTATGGAAAACCCTCCCATGGTAATCCGTGAAGGCGGTGTTATTGCAGATGGATACGATGACGAGCTGGATGAACTACGCAAGCTTAATAGCAATGCGGGTGAATATTTGCTGGCAATGGAGGAGCGTGAAAAAGAAGCCACAGGAATATCTAATCTCAAAGTAGGATACAACCGAGTTCACGGTTACTATATTGAAATAACTCGGGGCCAAAGCGATCGCGCACCTGTGGAATATATTCGTCGCCAGACTTTAAAAAATGCTGAGCGGTTTATTACCCCCGAACTTAAAGAATTCGAAGATAAAGCATTAAGCGCAAAAAGCCGTGCATTGAGTCGTGAAAAACAACTCTATGCGGAACTATTAGAAACACTAAACCAAGACCTACAATGCCTACAAAACTGTGCTTCTGCAATTTCCGAAATTGATCTTTTGGCCACCCTTGCAGAACGGGCTCATAGTCTTAACTTTTGTCAGCCTGAACTTACTGAAAAACCCGGCATTAATATTCAAGGGGGGCGTCATCCAGTTGTCGAGCAGGTATCATCAGAGCCCTTCGTTGCCAATGACCTACAAATGGATAACCAGCGAAAAATGCTTATTATTACTGGCCCCAATATGGGCGGTAAATCCACTTATATGAGACAGGCAGCACTCATTGTGCTCTTAGCCCAAATGGGTAGCTTTGTTCCAGCTAAAGCAGCAAAAATTGGTTTAGTTGACAGAATCTTCACTCGCATAGGCTCATCCGATGATTTAGCGGGTGGTCGCTCTACGTTTATGGTGGAAATGATGGAAACTGCCAATATACTTCATAATGCTACTGAAAATAGTCTTGTACTAATGGACGAAATAGGTCGTGGAACCAGTACTTTTGATGGCCTTTCTCTGGCCTGGGCCTGTGGTTTTCACTTGGCTGAAAAAGTAAAAGCATTCACATTATTTGCAACCCACTACTTTGAGCTAACCAGCCTACCTGAAACCGCAGCCGGAACGGTTAATGTTCATCTTGATGCCACAGAGCACAAAGATAATATTGTGTTTCTGCATACTGTACAGGACGGGCCGGCCAACCAAAGCTATGGACTTCAGGTCGCAAAACTGGCCGGCATTCCAAAAGAAGTAGTAAGCCTTGCTAAACGAGAGCTGGTACGACTTGAACAAAAAAACGACGGTGTATCTGCACAACAAACCGCGACTCAGTCATTCAATAGCTTTCCTCAAAAGGATCTTTTTGTCAGCAACGAGCCCTCCAAGCTGCAGACCATGGTCGAAGAACTAGAGCCTGATGAACTATCGCCTAAGGATGCATTGGAAGCACTTTATAAACTAAAGCAGCTTATTAATCGTAGCTAATCACCTAATACAATGGCGATAGCGCAAATAATAGCTAAGTATAATTTCACAGCCCCATACTTCCTGCTATAATGCCGCGCAAAATTCGATGGCTTTTCAAGAGATTACGACATGACATTTATCGTTGGAGAAAATTGCATTAAGTGCAAATATACTGATTGCGTAGAAGTATGCCCGGTTGATTGCTTTTACGAAGGGCCTAACTTTCTCGTTATTCACCCAGACGAATGTATTGACTGCGCACTCTGTGAACCAGAATGCCCTGCAGAAGCAATTTATGCCGAAGATGAAATCCCAGAAGGCCAAGAGGTTTTTCTGGAAATTAATGCAGAGCTAGCAGATGTATGGCCAAATATTTCCGAACAAAAAGCCCCAGCTGCAGATGCTGCTGAATGGGATGGTGTCGAAGGTAAAATTCAACACCTTGAACGATAAACTACGTTAAACTAAGCGCAATACCCTGCACCCGTAGCTCAGCTGGATAGAGTAGGTGGCTTCGAACCACTTGGTCGGGAGTTCGAATCTCTCCGGGTGCACCATTTTACAAGGGTTACAGAGGAAGTAACCACTATCATTTGTCCCATAAATGCAAAATTGTCCCAATGAAACATGGATTTTTGACTAAAAGGAGATTAAGAATGATTTTCAACAGATTGCAGAAAAAGATAGCTTCTCAAGAAATGCTTTATTTAAAAGAAGCGGCTAAAGGCGATAAAATCTGGAGCCTAAAAACATATTCCGGGTGCGCCATATTAGATAATTAAACCTCTGTTTTTACAGGGGTTTTTTTATATTTTAACTACTAAATTATCTTATTGTACTTTCTGTTGTACTTTAAAACTTAACTGTTTTACTTTTTAGATATTTAGAGCAACTAATCTACCCATCTTTATGTAAATTCGACAAGATTTAACCACCCCTACCCTTCCCATAGCCCAACCCCTTAAATGCGCTTAGAAAGTGCTAGATTGCCTCTAAAGGGGCAGTAATGACCCCGTTCATATAAGAGCGGGGCTAGCTTAAATTTTAAGAAACTAATTTCAATTTTGGCGGAATGTTTAGCGAACTATAAAACTCTTCACAAGCCGAAATAATTTGATTGAGTTCAAATATTGATACATCACTATTAACAGAAAAACGGACTAGCGATCTATTTTTAGGCGTTGCCGGATCGCAAAATACAGAACCGAAAATATTTCTCGACTCAAGCTCATCACGGACATTTTCAGTAACTTCCTCTCGACCCCCTTCAAGTGAAATAATCTGTGATTCGCTCGATATGGGAATACCTAAACCTCGTAAACCATCTCGCAAATATTTAGCTTTTAACGTAAGTTTTTCTCTTCGCTGGTTACTATTTTTTACGACCTCTAAAGTAGCTTTTAAACCTGAAATTTCGTAAGGCAGTAATGCCGAACTAAAAATAGCCGGAAATGAGACATAAGGAAACCAATCAGCCACCAACTTAGAACACAAAACAATTCCAGCCCTAGCTGCAAAAGTTTTAGCTAAACTGGCGGTTATAAAATGCACTTGATCGGTGATGCCAAGGTCTGCCACCAAACCCGCCCCTTTTGGTCCATGAGTTCCTAAAGAATGCGACTCATCAACTACCAAAACACATCCATAACGTAAGGCTATGTCTGCCACATCTTTTAGCGGGCTAATATCACCTGTTGTCGAATAAACGGAATCAACCACAATAACCCCTTTACCATTTTTTTTGATCAATTTTTCAAGTGAATTAGCACTATTATGTCGAAAAGGAATAGCTCTAGCGCCAGAACTTTTGATGCCCTCCCACAATGACATATGAGCAAAAAAATCAATATAGACGTTAGTGTTTTGATCCGCTATTACTTGCATCAAACCCACATTAGCCGACCAACCCGACTGACAGAGAATAGCTTTTTCATAGTCTACATATTGCGCCATTTCCGATTCAAAATCTCTTTGTATTGAATCGTCATGCAAAAATACGGCTGACATAACTGCGTCACGATTTTTTTTCTTTAACGAAATTACCTGGGCTTTAATTATTTGGGGATTCTTAGAGAGACTCAGATAATCGTTGCTTTGCAACATTAACGAGTCCCTGTTGGGTTTTTTACCCAAAATCAACGGTCTACCGTTTTTAACTCCTCTCGATACAGTACTAGAATACTGGTCAAGTTTTGCTTCAAGAAAACTCGGCAAAGTTTTATTTTGTTGACTAGACTTATTTAAACTGTGAATTTTCATAATATTTTTTCCTTAAAAAATGAATTTACAGCCCATAAAAAAATAGGCTTACATTGAGTTTAATAAGGAAAAGGGGGGAATTTGAAAATAAAAGAAAGATTTTTTAATGTTCTTGATTTTGCGGAAACAAACTTAATCGTTATCGGATTGCTGGGAGCAATTGGATTTCCTGCATATTATTACATTTGGGAATCTCTGTTTCCGCAGCACTATGAAAATATTTGGTTGCGCCTGCTCTGTGCTGTGGCACATATTCCTTGGCTTTTTTACTCAAAATTTTTTCGTAACTATAAATTTTATTTTTCGATTTATTTTATAATTTCGCTTATTTTTACGCTGCCCTATTTTTTCAGCTTTATGCTGATAAAAAATGATTTTTCTTTTATCTGGGCAATGTCATTACTTGCGGCTCTAAGCCTCCTTATTACTGTTGTATACGATTGGTTTCTTGTCACTGCAATGGTTTTAGGCGGCTTTACACTTGCTTTTTTAAGCGTAGGCGGCTCAGTCAATATTAAAGAAATACCCCTTGAGTTTATTCCTATTTTTTCGTTTGTTTTTATCGCCAGCTCGCTTGCGACACATCGCACACAAATAGACCGAAAATTGCGAATCAAGCATACAAAATCCCTTGCCGGCACCATCGCCCATGAAATGCGTAATCCGCTCTCTCAAATAAATGGCACCTTACATTTGTTATGGGATAAAAAAAACAATAGTGCTGAATCAGATATTTATTTAAATGGTTTAAAACAGGTGATTAAAAGTGGTTTTCAATTAATTGATATTACTATGGATGCCATTAACGATAAGCCTATTAATAAGCAAAAGTTTAAGCTAATTTCTGCTTTACATATTTGTAATGAGGCAGTGTCAGATTATGCTTACAAAGATCTGGCGTATAGAAAAAAAGTATCTGTTACTGGAATAGATTTTCAAATATTAGCTGACCCTGTGTTAGTTAAATATATACTCTATAACCTTATCGGCAATGCGCTTTACTATATTCAATCAAATCCAAAAGCTAATATTGTTATTACATTGAAACAGAAACAACGAAAAATAGAAGTGCGCGACACGGGGCCGGGGATTGCACCAAAAAATCTATCTAAGCTATTTGATAGCTTTTATACTTCGGGCAAGTCAGGCGGTACAGGTTTGGGGTTGTCTTATTGCAAGCGCACCATGCAGGCTTTGGATGGCGATATTCACTGTATCTCAGAACTAGATAAATTTACCTGCTTTATATTGACGTTTCCGGCTCAAACAGCCAATTTAGAAATAGTAAGAGATGTTACTAAGAAAATTTAAAAAAACACACCTTAAAACAATCTACAATTCAATAGGCGCATCTAATTCTTTTTAACTAAGTTTAAAAGGCACCTTCGGGTGTCGGACTTGAAACTCCGCAAGAGCGCAAAAGGCGCTCCATTCGTGTAGCGTCTCTTTTTTTTGCTTGTTTTTAATGGCAGGTGTCATGGAGGCTCTTCGGAGCGCCGTTCTCTTGGCGGGTTTCAACTCTGTGGCATCTGTCGCCATTGTTTGAAACCACTGGTGGCAGTTCTTAACGAAACAAGAGACTTCCACTATGAACGATTTTAAAAAAATTACTTATGAGTTTTATGAATTAGAAAAACAAAAGGCACAAACCTACAAAACTTTAGCTGGCTCTATCGCTCACGATCTACGCAACCCGCTTTATCAAATTATGTTACTTCTTCCAAAATTGAAACAAAATAATAACGATGTGGTAAAAAATATTAGTCAGATTATTAATGATACCTTCACAAATATCGATCTGATCATGCTGCTTTTCAGTGAGCAAAAACTGCCTGAAAAATATATTGAGAAAACCTCAATAACTAAACTGATTCAAAGCACTTTGGCTTGTTATGATGATAGGGCAAAAATCATGGTTAAAGGCGATGATTTTGAAATCACTACAGCACCCGTGCTGATTGATCGGGTTCTCAAAAACCTTCTTGATAATGCACTTTATTACGCAAATTCAGATCCAAAAATAACAATCGGAATAACCCTTTACCCAAAGAGCCAACAAATTATTGTTGAGGATACAGGGCCGGGCATTGATCCAGAGATTTTGCCCAAAATTTTTGATAGCTTTTTCACGCAAGAAAAACAAGGAGGCAATGGCATAGGCTTAGCATTTTGTCGAGAAGCCATGAAATCTTTAAAAGGCGCTATCAGCTGCGAATCTGAATTAGGTAAATACACCGCATTCACCCTCACCTTCTAATATCAAAGCCCCTTCTTGGGGCTTTCTTTTCCTTGCAAACCCTCAATTAACCTTTATGTTGATAAAATAGGTCTATAAATTGAGGTGTTTTATGAATACTGAATTATTGATTAAAAAAGCCAGTGATCACGGCTTACACGACTTAGCATCACAAATTTTAAACGCACTTGATAGTGCTATCTTTGGTGGCGCACCGGTGTCAGACACTAACATTTGTCCCATAAATTAAAAATTATCCCAATGAAACATGTATTTTTAACTAAAAGGAGATAGATTGTGGCGAATAACAGAATGTTTTTAGTGCATCGGCCTTCGAAAATTGGTGTCATGACACAACTTCCTAAAAACCTTCTCGTAATCAAAAAACTGCCTGACTTCCTAAATCTTTACTACTTTATACATAAGGATTTATACCTACGGCGTGTAGATGTTTCATTTGATTACCTCTTAATTTGGTAGCTGTTTCATTTGTATATCACTCCAAAATTCTAGCTTAGCAATTAATTGATTTAGGG
>Ga0206126_10000125_pt1 | contig 101172 bp, 104 predicted proteins | sample Helgoland_Spring_5_FD_148621 | JGI IMG/M metagenome (GOLD analysis project Ga0206126, IMG submission 148621) | Pelagic subsurface seawater microbial communities from Kabeltonne, Helgoland, North Sea - Helgoland_Spring_Bloom_20160412_1 | ecosystem: Environmental > Aquatic > Marine > Epipelagic...
TTCAACCTAGAAATGACTTCATAAGCTTCTAAATAAGCTTTCAAACCATCAATTAAATTAGAAATCATAATTTTTAAAGCATTGTTTTATTTATGTAAGAAGATTTTTCAAAATCTCTTATGTTGATAGAAATAATTGGTACCTCAGGAAATAGTTGATTTAATTTTGTGACAATTTTTCTTGAAAGATCTCCTTTTTGTGTCTCTGTTCTTCCTTCCATGATATTCCCAAAAACATGAATAAAATCTGAATCTCCTCCCAATACTAACGAATATTTAAAAGAATTTAAACGAACTTTAATAGCATCTCTCTTAAAAAGACCTGTAGAAAAAGCTGCATCAAAAACCTCATCTAAAAGTTCTTTTGGATCTTTTAATTCTAATATGTTTTCTGAACAATCTAATATGAAATGAGGCATTTTTTTTTATTTTTTAATAATTACTAATCTTTTCATTTAGTTTTCAAGATACACTAATTGGCTTGGATAGTTTACAACATCTTCAACTGAAACTATTTGAACAGCTTTATGTAATTGTTCTTTCATTAAAGTCACCCATTGCTTATGAGTACTTTTTGGAGTTTTAAGAAACAATTCTCTTCCAATATAATTATTGTGAAGATCCATTATTCTTGAAAGTTCTTCATTAGGAGAAAAATCTTCATGCCAATCTGTAAACTCCTTGGTCCATAAAATTACCTCATGACTTTTTCTTGAAAACAAAGAACATTGCTTGGCAATAAAAATATTCCATAAGGCATGACGAAAAGCATTAGCTTTATTGTGAAACCCATGAGTATCAGGAAATTCTTTTTGGGAAATTCTTACAACATCAAAAGTAGCTATTATTGTAGAAACCATAAAAATAGGATGTTTGAATAAAAACACTAACACACTTTTCATTAGTCTAAAACGAACTCCTTTTATGATATTCCATAAAAGCATTTAAACTTTATATTCTTTAACTGCATCTACAAATGCTTTCGCATTTTCTAATGGAATGTTTGGTAAAATACCATGCCCTAAATTAACAATGTATTTATCTTTACCAAATTCATTTATCATTTGGTGTACCATCTTTTTTATCTCCGCTGGTGGTGACAACAATCTAGATGGATCAAAATTACCTTGAAGTGTAATATTACCTCCAGATAAATAACGAGCGTTTCTTGCCGAACAGGTCCAATCTACCCCTAGAGCAGCAGCACCAGATTTAGACATTTCGTTGAGGGCAAACCAACAGCCTTTACCAAAAGCTATTACAGGAGCAAAATCTTTTAACGCATCTATTATTTGTTGAATATACTGCCAAGAAAATTCTTGATAATCTGTAGGAGATAACATCCCTCCCCAAGAATCAAATACTTGAACAGCATTAACTCCAGCATTAACTTTAGCTTTTAAATATGCAATGGTAGTATCTGTAATTTTTTGTAATAATTGATGAGCTGCAATAGGATTTGTAAAACAAAACTCCTTTGCTTTGTCAAAATTTTTAGACCCTTGTCCTTGAACTACATAACATAAAATTGTCCATGGAGAACCTGCGAAGCCAATTAACGGAATTTCATCGTTTAATTTTTCTTTGGTAGCTTTAATAGCATCCATAACATATCCTAATTCTGAATGAACATCTGGTATTATTACAGTATCAACTCCTTTTTGATTTCTGACAGGATTTGGTAAATAAGGGCCAAAATCAGGCTTCATTTCAACCTCAATATTCATAGCTTGAGGGATGACTAAAATGTCTGAAAATAAAATTGCTGCATCCATGCCATATCTTCTTATGGGTTGTACCGTAATTTCGGATGCCAACTCTGGAGTTCTACATCTTGTAAAGAAATCATATTTCTTTTTAATTTCCATAAATTCTGGCAAGTAACGACCAGCTTGACGCATCATCCAAACAGGTGGTCTGTCAACTGTCTCGCCTTTCAAGGCTCTTAAAAATAAATCGTTCTTTATCATAATAGTGTTACTAATTTTTATTTATAAATTTATGATCTTCTCCTCTTTTTTCAATTTTAACAATATGATAAGGTTGCGTAATTATTGTAGTTACCATTTCCATTGGACCTGGCTCCTTTTTGTTATAAACTATATTTAAATTCTTTTTTTCAACAAAAACACGTTCGATTTCTATTGCATAGCCACCAGTATTTCTAATGGTATCAAAGACACAAATAATGTTGTGATTCGAAAAGTTAATATTAATTTCTGAAAAACTTGAAGATACATTATTTACACTGTTTATTTTATTTAAAAAAACCTGCCATTGTTTCTCGTTTTTGATGGTAAATTTTTCTTCTAAAATTCCTTCAATTCCATTTCCAAATAATGTACCCTTAGAAATAGTACTGAAAACTATTTCTTCTTTCTTTAACGTTTTTGAAGGTTGTATAGTTGAACTGCAACCTAATACTCCAAAAAGGAAAATACATAGAATTAACCTCATTGTTCTTCTTGAATTTTTTGGAATGATTTGTCTATCGCTTTTTCTATAACTAACATGTCTTTTTCGGAAATTGCAGATGATAAAAACCAAGCTTCAAACTGAGAAGGAGGCAAAAATACACCGTTCTTGATCATTTCCCAGAAGAAAATAGCAAATCTATTTGTATTAGATGTTTGCGCCTGTTCAAAATTTGTAACATGGACATTGGTGAAAAAAGGATTCATCATAGACCCAAATCTGTTAACGGTCACGTCTATATTATATTTTTTACCAGCCCCTAATAACATGGACGAAAGTCTATCTCCTACAGCATCGAATTTTTCATATGGATTTTGTTTTTTTAATTCTTTAAGGGTAGAAATACCTCCAGCCATAGCTATGGGGTTACCACTTAAAGTCCCCGCCTGATACATGCCTCCTAATGGAGCTACCTGTTCCATAATTTCATTCCTTGCACCATATGCTCCAACTGGAAAACCTCCTCCAATTACTTTTCCTAAACAGGTAATATCTGCCTCTACTCCCAATAATTCTTGTGCTCCACCAAATTTTGATCGAAAACCTGTCATTACCTCATCAGCAATTAGTAATGCTCCTTTAGAAAATAAGTAATCTTTTAACTCTTTTAAAAAGTTATTTTGGGGAATAACTACCCCCATATTTCCACCAATAGGTTCAATTATAACACCAGCAATATCATCATGTTCTTCAAAATGCTTTTTAACACTATCTAAATCATTGTACTTAGCAATTAAAGTATTCTTTACAGCTCCTTCAGGAACTCCTTTACTTCCTGGCAAACTCAATGTTGCTAATCCTGACCCCGCTGCCACTAATAAAGCATCCTGATGACCGTGATAGCATCCAGAAAATTTTATAATTTTATCTTTTCCAGTAAAGGCTCTAGCTAAGCGAATTCCACTTAAAACAGCTTCTGTTCCTGAATTCACGAAACGAACTTTATCCATACCTGGAAATGCATCACAAACTATTTTTGCTAGTGTAATTTCATTTTCAGTTGAGGCACCAAATGAATACCCATTTTTAAGTGCTTTATGAACAGCTTTCTGCACTTTTTTATGTCGATGACCCAGTATCATTGGACCGTAAGACAAAACAAGGTCTACATATTTATTATTGTCTACGTCTATTATTTGAGAACCTCTCCCTCTTTTTATAAATAAAGGGTTTCCTCCAACTGATGAAAATGCTCTTACAGGCGAGTTAACAGCACCTACAAGATTTATCAATCCTTTATCGTAAAGTTTTTGAGATTTTTTAAAGTTCATTTTTCTTTGATTATTAATTTAACTTCTTGAACTTAAATTTTTATTGTGTGTTAAAGAAGCCTTGTTTATCTATCTAATTTTTATTGTTTTTTCAACAATAATTTAGCAGCTTCTTTTGCAAAATAAGTGATGATAATACTAGCTCCAGCTCTTTTAATACTTAACAAGCTTTCCATCATCACCTTTTCACCATCGAGCCATCCTTTTCCGGCAGCAGCTTTAATCATCGCATATTCACCACTTACATTATATGCCACAACAGGTACATCATAATTATCTTTTAGTGATTTAATAATGTCTAGATAAGATAAAGCAGGTTTTACCATTATCATATCTGCACCTTCTTTAACGTCTAAATCAGCTTCAATAAGTGCTTCGCTAGCATTAGCTGGATTCATTTGATATGTTTTTTTGTCTCCAAATTTTGGAGCTGAGTCTAAAGCCTCTCGAAATGGTCCGTAGAAAGCACTTGCGTATTTGGCTGTGTAAGACATAATTGACACCTGAGTATATCCAGCCTGATCCAATACATTTCTTATATAACCCACACGGCCATCCATCATATCTGATGGTCCTAAAATATCAACACCAGCCTCTGCTTGTGCTAATGCCATTTTACCTAAAATTTCTAAAGTTTCATCGTTAAGAATCTCTCCATTCTCGAGGATACCATCATGTCCGTCAATAGAATATGGATCCATGGCTATGTCAGTCATTAGAACTATGTCTGGAAACTGTGATTTAATCTTCACTAATGACTCAATATATAAGCTATTTCTATTATGCCCTTCTGTTGCATATTTGTCTTTTTTGTCGTCTCCTAATGAAGGAAACACGCAAAATCCTTTAATTCCAAAATCTACACATTCTTTAATTTCTTTCAACATCAAATCAAGCGAATAACGATAAATCCCTGGCATGGAGGCAATTTCCTCCTTTTTATCTGAACCTTCGATGAGAAATAAAGGATAAATAAAGTCATTAATTGACACGTTGGTTTCTTGAACCATGGCTCTTATAGCTGAAGATTTACGATTTCTTCTTGGTCTCCTTGATATACTATACATAATAAAGATTTACTAATTCTATCAAACTTTCCACAGTAGGAACTTTTGCTACTTCTACGTTATTAAAATGTTTTCTAGCTTCTTTTGCAGTTGATTCTCCAATACAAAAAGCAACTTTATCTGAAGTATTTTTTTGAAGATAACTTTCAACTGTTGAAGGGCTGTAAAATAAAACCCCTTTTACATCTTCTTTAATATCAATTGGACTGTACATAGTTTTGTATGCCTCAACTTCGTTTAGAGTAACTCCGTTTTCAGATAAAATAATTGGTAAAGTATCTAAGCGTATATCACTACAAAAATAAGTTACCACTTGTCCTTTTAATTTTGTTGACAAGTACTCTGCTAATTTTTGTGCATTGTTTTCAGAGTAACTAACCGATCCAATTTTTTGTTCAATTAGCTTTTTAGTCCTTCTACCTACGCAAAAAATATTTTTAAAATTTAACTCATCTTTAGAAAAATTATCTAGCAAAGCCTCTACACCATTTTTACTAGTAATAACAACATTCTCTATAGGTTCTTTGACTACCTTGGAAGGAATTCTATTTGATCTTATTTTTATAAAGTCTGAACTACTAGAAGAAATAGTATTATGAAATAATTTAGTTTGACTTAATGAAAGAGATTTTGTAGAAAAAACATTAATCCCAGCTTCCTCTTCTACATTTATATCATTTATTATCAATTGTTTACCACCCCTATTGATAATATAATCTGCACAATCTTTAGCTAAATATCGATGCTTATCTAATGGTACTGTTTTAGCTACCTCTATTTTCTTCTTACCATCTTTACTCAAAAGAACCCCCTTAAAGTTAATCTCTTTTGTTTTATCATCTATGTAAGCAAATGCTCCAATTGGTGCAGTACAGCCACCCTCAAGACGATGTAAAAAATCTCGCTCTACAGAAACACAAACTTCAGTTTCATAATGATTTAATTGCTCACATGCATCTTTGATATAGTCATCTTCGTTTAATGATGTTATCATGATAGCACCTTGAGCTGGTGCTGAAATCATCCAAGACAAGTTTACAGCTCCACCGGGCCTCTTCCCTATTCTTTCAAGACCAGCTGCTGCAAAAATGGCTCCATTCCAATCATTATCTTTTAACTTGTTTAAACGAGTATTCACATTACCACGTAAATCAACAACTGTGTGTGTTGGAAATCTATTTAACCACATTGCTTTTCTTCTTAGACTACCTGTAGCTATAGTAGCCTCCTTTAATCCAAAAAATTCTTCCGTATCCTTTAATACTATTATATCGCTATTGTTAGCTCTTTTTAAAACTGCAACTTGAATGATTCCTTCAGGCAATATAGTTGGAACATCTTTCATTGAATGAACAGCAATATCTATTTCATTATTTAATAATGCAATATCTAAATTTCTTGTAAAAACGCCGGTAATACCTAATTCGTAAATTGGTTTATTTAGAATTATATCTCCAGTAGATTTTATTGGGACTATTTGGGTTTTATACTCTAATTCATTCAACATTCGTTGAACCCTGTTGGCTTGCCACAATGCTAATTCACTATCACGGGTACCTATTCTTATAACTTTATGCATAGAGTATGGTTAAGATTTTCCAAAAACTTTAGACATCACTTGAATACTATCAGTAACTGATGTCTTTTCTTCTTTTAGATGCTTTACAAACTGAGTTGTAATTTTTTGTATAAACCTATTGGTTAGAAGTTCTGCTTGAGTTTCATCAAAGTTCTTAATTTTCTTTTTATGAAAATTAATTTCATCCTTTTGGATTGCTTCTAAGGATTCTTTTAATGCATTAATAGCTGGAACTAACTTTCTGTTGTTTAACCAATCATTAAATTCTTCTTTGTAGACCTTAATAATTTGTTCAGCTTTGGGAATTTCATTTTGCCTTTTAGACAATGTTTCTATTGTAATTTTTGATAATTCATCTACATTTATCAATGATACATTATCTAATTCATTAACTGATCTATCTACATTTTCAGGCATAGATAAATCTAGAATTAATATTTTTTTATTTTTTTCAATATGCTTTTTTGTAATGGTGGGCTTATCTGATCCAGTAGAAACTATTAAAATATCTGAATTAGAAATTTCTTCAGTTAAATTATTAATATTTGAGTTTCTTATTGAGTGGTGTTCTTTCACAAAAGAAATTGCCTTTTCTTGTGTTCTATTGATTAAGCAAACTGAACTATTTGAGGTATATTCAGCTAAATTTTTACAAGTATGCTTCCCCATTTTACCTAATCCAAAAACTAGAATATTTTTGGAATTATAGTTAGATACATTCTGGATAATATACTGAACAGCCGCATATGATACTGAAGTTGTTCCAGAACTCAACTGAGTGGTATTCTTTACTTTTTTACTAGCTTGAAGCACTAAATTTATAAGTCTTTCTAAGTATGTATTAGTTGTTTTGAGTTGTTTTGCTAATTTAAAAGCCAGTTTTAATTGACCAACTATTTCATAATCACCAAGTATCTGACTTTCTAAACCAGTTCCAATTCTAAATAACTGATTTACGGCTTCATTACCGATATAAATATTTGAGATGTTAGCAAATTCTTCAATGTCACCTCCAGAATACTTACACAAAAGCTGAATAAGTTGAAAAGGATGATCAGCAAAACCAGTAATTTCTGTTCTATTGCATGTAGAGAGAACAAATAATCCATCAAAACCAACCTCTTTTGCTTCTTTCAAAAGACTTACTTGATTGTCTTTGGATAAACTGTATTTACCTCGGGTTGATGCATCAGCTTTTTTGTAACTGATTCCAATGTTGTAAAGTTTTTTTTCTTGACGATCTATTTTCATTCAAACCTTAAAAAGAATGCTCAAAAGTATAAAGTAATAAGAGATAAAAGTATCGCTAAAAGTACTTTTTATATCGTTCTGTGTTTTTTGATTACATTTTATTTTAAAAATACTCGGTTTATTGTATTTTTGTAGTAAAATCAATAGTTAAAGATGCTATTGTATAGAATCATTCTAAATAAAGAGTATTTTTTTTAAAAAAAATTTTATGTTAAAAAATGTCGCTGGAAGTTCTTTTGATGAAATCAACTTAGAAAATGGATTTAGAATTCTAGAATTTCAAAATGAAAGTGATGAAACACTCACATTTGAAAGAAATATAGACAGTACTTTCATTCAAATGCACTTTTGCATTAAAGGAAACTCAAAATTCTTATTTAATAATGGAAGTTACACTTTTGATGTTCTAGACAAACGCTCAATCATTCTATACAACCCCCAAAGAAGTCTACCAATTAATTTAGAGATTTACCCAAATACTATTTTAATCTCTCTTTTAATTTCTATTGAAAAATTTCATTCTCTATTTTCAAAAGAGGCTAGTTATATTCCTTTTTTAAGTAAAGAAAATAGTAACAAGAAATACTATGATGATGTTGAAATAAAACCAATGGTTTTATTGGTTTTAAATCAAATAGTTAATTCTAGTATCAATAGCTCCATTAGAGATTTATATATCAAAGGAAAAATTTATGAATTATTAAGTCTTCATTTTCAACAAGACGAATCTAATTTAGGAGAATATTGTCCTTTTTTAGTAGATGAACAAAATGTAATTAAAATTAGAAAAGCAAAGGATATTATTATTTCTAATATGTCTGAACCACCTTCTCTTCAGGAACTTGCAAACGAGATAGGATTGAACATAAAAAAATTAAAAGAAGGATTTAAACAAATATATGGAGATACAGTTTTTAGTTTTTTGTTTGATTATAAAATGGAACACGCTAGAAGATTATTAGAAAGCAACCAACACAATGTTAATGAAGTAGGATTAAGGGTTGGCTATAGTACATCTAGTCATTTTATAGCCGCGTTCAAAAAAAAGTTTGGCACAACTCCCAAGAAATACATAATGTCTCTTAATAAATAGTCTTTAAATTATATTTAATTTCCAATAGTTAAAATAAGAATCCATTTGAAACAGTTAAGTCACGAAGACATTCAAAATAATCATCAACAATTTCCAATTACTATTGTTTGTGATGCTATTAGGACTCCTGGTAATATTGGAATGTGTTTTAGGATTGCTGAAAGTTTTGGGGTGTCAAAAATTTATCTTCACCAAAGTTCACCATCTACAGAAAATAATACTGTAAAACGAACTGCTAGAAATACCATAAATCAAATTGAGCATACTATTTATACTAATTTTAATGATACTATTCGTAAATTAAAAGAAGAAGGAAATACAATTATTGGTATAGAAATTACCGATAAGAGTATAGATATCCAAGATTTTAATTTTAGAAATCTTAAAAAAATCGTTTTACTTTTGGGAAGTGAACGAAACGGTATTAAAAATATTGAGTATTTAGATCACAGCATATGCATTCCAATGTTTGGCAGGAATTCTTCCATGAATGTAATTCACAGCTTAAGCATAGCTCTTTACGAGGCAACCAATCAATTAAAAAAGAATTAAATATTTACAAAAGTCACTGAAATAAATTTTAAAAAATGAAAGGAGTCTTACTAGTTAACTTAGGTTCACCTGACACTACAAAAACAAAAGATGTTAAGCGTTATTTGGGTGAATTTTTAATGGATGAGAGAGTAATTGATATTGCTTACTGGAAACGTTTCCTTCTCATTAAAGGAATTATTTTACAGGTAAGACCAAAAAAATCGGGTGCTGCTTACAAAAAAATATGGTGGGAAGAAGGTTCTCCTTTAGTTGTTATTTCTGAACGATTTTCTAATAAAGTAACTTCAAAAGCAGAAATTCCCGTTTCTCTAGCAATGAGATATGGATCGATGAGTATGGAGAAAGGTTTTAAGGAGTTAACTGATCAAGGGGTTGATGAGATTTTACTTGTTCCATTATATCCTCATTATGCAATGTCTTCATATGAGACCGTTACAGTAAAAGCAGAACAAATTGTAGCGACCCATTACCCTAACGTAATTATGGATATACTTCCTGCTTTTTATAACAAACCGGAATACATAAAAGCAATGAGTGATAATATTAAAAATCATTTAAACGGTTTTGATTATGACCATGTATTATTTTCTTACCATGGAATACCAGAGAGACACATCAAAAAATCAGACCCCACTAAAAATCATTGCAAATTAGATGGTAGTTGTTGCGAACGTAATTCTGTAGCTCACCATACTTGTTACAGGCACCAATGTTTTGAAACTACAAAAGGAATTGTTGAAAATTTAGAACTAAAGGATGGAACCTTTAGTAATTCTTTTCAATCTAGATTACTGAAAGATCCATGGTTAAAACCCTACACAGATTTTGAGTTAGAAAAATTTCCTGAGGAAGGTAAAAAGAAAGTTGCCGTAGTTACACCTGCTTTTGTATCTGATTGTCTTGAAACACTTGAAGAAATTGCCATGGAAGGAAAAGAAGATTTTTTAAAAGCTGGAGGAACTGACTTCAAACATATTCCTTGTATGAATGACAATGATGATTGGGTTGAAGTCATGGCAAGTTGGATTCAAAATTGGCAGAAAACCAACTAGTAATTAGAAAAAAAATAATCTCAAAATATTTCAGAATGGATATTTCATACATAAAAGCATTACATATCATTTTTGTTATCACTTGGTTTGCTGGCTTATTTTATATCGTTCGGTTATTTATTTATTTTGCTGAAGCAGAAAACAAAAAAGAACCAGCTAAATCTATCTTACAGACTCAGTACAAACTAATGAGTAAGCGCCTTTGGTATATTATTACTTGGCCATCTGCAGTCTTAGCTAGTTTTTTTGCTTTTTGGATGCTATATCTTGTGCCATCTTATTTAACCATGCCATGGATGCATGTAAAATTATCTTTTGTACTTGCTTTATATTTTTACCATGCTGGTTGTCAAAAAATATTTAAACAACAGCAAATGAATAGTGTGAAGTACACATCTTTTAAATTGAGAATATGGAATGAAGTTGCTACAATTTTATTATTTGCAATTGTATTTTTAGTGGTTTTAAAAAGTGCTATTTCATGGATATGGGGTGTAATTGGTATTATTTTATTAGGTATTTTACTTATGTTATCAATTCGCCTTTACAAAAAAATTAAATTAAAAAATGGTTGGGAAAATGATAAGCATGAAATTTCAGAAGACGCCAATCAATCCAACTCAAATAATTAAATTTTTGAAAAATTTTAATTATTAAAAACCCTTAATGAAAAAAAACAAAAATCAAGCTGCACTAGGATTTATTTTTATCACCATGCTGATTGATGTCATTGGTTGGGGAATCATCATTCCTGTAATCCCAGGTCTGATCGAAGAACTGATACAAGGAGATATAAGTGAGGCTGCAAAAGTAGGTGGTTGGATCACATTTGCCTATGCAATCACCCAATTTATTTTTGCTCCATTAATTGGTAATTTGAGTGATCAATTCGGAAGACGGCCCATTATTTTAATTTCTTTACTAGGCTTTACGCTAGATTACATCTTATTAGCATTAGCTCCCTCAATTACATGGTTGTTTATTGGACGAATTATTGCTGGAATTACTGGCGCAAGTATAACTACAGCTTCGGCATATATTGCAGATATCAGCACAATAGAAAATAGAGCAAAAAACTTTGGAATGATTGGAGCTGCCTTTGGATTAGGCTTTATCATTGGACCCGTTATAGGAGGGCTTCTAGGACAATATGGTGCTAGAGTTCCTTTTTATGCCGCAGCAGCTTTATGTTTTTTAAATTTCCTATACGGGTATTTTATCTTACCAGAATCTTTACCAAAAGAAAAAAGGAGTGTATTAAACCTTAAAAAAGCTAATCCTATAGGAAGTTTTTTACACCTTAAAAAATATCCTAAATTAATTGGGTTGGCTTCGTCTATGTTTCTCTTGTACGTTGCATCCCACGCTATTCAAAGTAATTGGAGTTTCTTTACGATGTATAAATTTAATTGGGATGAGAAAATGGTTGGAATTTCTCTTGGAGTAATTGGTTTATTTGTTGCATTGGTTCAAGGAGTTCTAATTAGATGGGTGAATCCGTGGTTAGGAAATGAAAAAAGTATTTATGCAGGATTTTTTCTTTACAGCTTAGGGATGTTATTATTTACTTTCGCTAATCAAAGCTGGATGATGTTTATCTTCCTAATTCCGTATTGTTTGGGAGGTATAGCAGGACCTGCTTTACAAGCGGTAATATCTATTCAAGTTCCTGAGACAGAACAAGGTAAAATACAAGGAACTTTAACAAGTTTAATGAGTGCATCTGCAATAGTAGGGCCACCGCTAATGACGGGTATTTTCTACTATTTCACCAAAGAACAAACGCCTTTTGAATTTGCTGGAGCTCCTTTTTTATTAGCTTCAATTTTAATGACTATAAGTGCCTTTATGGCTTATTACTCTTTTAGGAAAGATTCTTTGAGCGCCAAGAGATAGATAAAAAAACTTAGTTTTTTATACTTTGTTCAAAAGGAATCCTATTCACAATACTCCTCCCCAAAGTAACCTCATCTGCATATTCTAACTCATCTCCAACTGAAATCCCTCGAGCTATCGTAGAAGTAAGCACGTCATAATCTTCAATTTGCTTAAAAATATAAAAATTGGTAGTATCTCCTTCCATAGTAGAACTTAACGCAAAAATTAACTCTTTAACTTCTTTATTTTTAACCTTGGCAACTAGGCTATCTATCTCTAAATTTTGTGGACCGATTCCTTCAATTGGTGAAATTTTACCACCTAAAACATGATACAAACCCCTAAATTGAGATGTGTTTTCTATAGCCATAACATCTCTAATATCTTCAACAACACAAACTATTTCTGGATTTCGTTTTGGATTACTACAAATTTCACACAAGACAGTATCGGAAATATTATAACACTTTTCACATGACTTAACCTCTGTTCTTAATAATTGAAGAGACTCTGTTAAGTATTTTGTGTTTTCAGAAGGTTGCTTTAATAAATGCAATACCAAACGTAAGGCAGTTCGTTTTCCTATACCAGGCAAACGGGATACTTCATTTACTGCATTTTCTAAAAGTTTTGATGAAAAATCCATTGTTACAAAACTACAACTTATACTTAAAAAAGTATAGAGAAAAAAGACAAAAGACCTTAAATCTATATTATCTGTATTCTAAAAAAACTATATTCGTCAATATTAATTTATATAATGAAGCCACTACACATTTTATTTTTAATTGTTGGATATTTTAGTGTCCTGATTTTAATCTCATTTATCACAGGAAGAAAAGCAACTAATGATACATTCTTCAAGGCAAACAATTCATCTCCTTGGTATTTAGTAGCTTTTGGAATGATAGGTGCCTCACTCTCCGGTGTTACCTTTATTTCTGTACCAGGATGGGTTGAAAACCAGAGCATGAGTTATATGCAAATGGTATTTGGATATATTGTTGGTTATGCGGTGATTGGCCTTGTATTACTACCTCTATATTATCAACTAAATCTTACCTCTATATACACCTATTTAGAAGATAGATTTGGTAGATATTCATATAAAACTGGTGCCTCATTTTTCTTACTATCCAGAACAATTGGGGCAGCATTTCGTTTATTTTTAGTTGCTAATGTATTACAACTTCTACTCTTTGATGAATTTGGAATTCCATTTTGGTTTACAGTTACCATCACCATATTATTAATTTGGTTATACACATTTAAAGGAGGTATTAAAACTATTGTTTGGACAGATACCCTACAAACATTATTTATGCTAATTGCTGTTGGTGTATGTATTTATACTATTTCAGATGAAATGAATATTTCAAATATATTTAGTTATATAGCAGATAATGAATTGTCTAAAACTTTCTTTTTTGAGGATTACAAAACTGGGAATTATTTTTGGAAACGTTTCTTCTCTGGAGCGTTTATTGCCATTGTAATGACTGGTTTAGACCAAGATATGATGCAAAAAAATCTAAGCTGTAGAAACTTAAAAGATGCACAAAAAAACATGTTTTGGTTTACCATAGTTTTGGTGATTGTAAATTTTTTCTTTTTAGCACTGGGAGTTTTATTAACAGATTATGCTCAGCAAAATGGAATAGATGCTCATAAAGACGAACTCTTCCCAATTATTGCCACTAAGGGGTCTTTAGGCATAGCTACTGCCATGTTCTTTTTATTAGGGTTGATAGCAGCTGCTTATTCGAGTGCAGACTCTGCACTAACCTCACTTACAACATCATTTAGTATTGATATTTTAGAAATAGACAAAAAAGAGAACACAATTGTTCAGGAAAATCTTAGAAAAAAAATTCATGTACTATTCTCTATAATTTTAATTATTGTAATTCTAATTTTTAAATATTTTATAGCTGATGAAAGTGTTATTGCAAAAATATTCACTTTTGCAGGGTACACCTACGGCCCACTTTTAGGGTTATATTCTTTTGGGCTATTTACTAACTTTAAAGTTAAAGATACAGCAGTTCCATTCATCTGTATTTTTTCACCTATACTAACATTACTAACCAACTATACAACTATTACTTGTTTTGAATTTGATTTTGAGTTTTTTGTCCTAGTATTAAATGGAGCTTACACATTTATAGGTTTAATTTTATTTAAAAAAAACACTGATCACTTGTAACTAGAATCTTTAAAAAAAATATTATAATGATAAATGCATTAGAATTAGTTTCGATATCAGATTTTGCACTTTCCATAGTTTGTCTATTTCTTGCTGGATTATCATTAGGAAATGGTAAAACCAATAAATCTCCAGATACCTATCTAGGCTTTTTTATAATTTTCATAGGCTTATCTGCTTTTATGGGTGGATTAAATCATGGTTTTTTTGAGCCTTTAGATCAAAGTTATTACCCAAAGCTCTTAACCTACATATTTGCTGCAGGTGGAACTTTCTGTATTTTTAACTATACCATCAAAGTATTTACTAAGGGTAAAGTTGCCAATATATTGACTATTATTAGCTATGTTCAGCTTATTGGTTTTGTATTAGCTACTTTTTACATTGATGATTTTATATTAGTAATTGGAAATTATGCCCCTATTTTATTTTTCTTTTTTATTATGAATTTTATCAACTTTAAAAGAGGAAAAAGAGAACAATATTTTTCGCTTTTTTTTTTAATAATATTTACGGGTTCCTTTGTACAAATAACCAAAATAAGTATATCAGATTTAATAAATAATAGTACATTATTTCACAGTATTGTTTTAATAGGCTATCTCATTTTGTATGCTGGAATTCGGCAAAAGAAATCTTCGAATCGTTAAAATCTTTTATTATTATTTTTTTTGGGTCTTAAAAGACTTCGTATTTTTACTATATATAAACATGAATGAATGTCAAAAGATTTAAGTAACTACAGAAAATCGTATGAAAAACAGGAGTTACTAGAAAGTAATTGTCCAGAAAATCCTCTAGAATTATTTCAAAAATGGTTTTTAAATGCCGATGCATCAAATACTATAGAAGAAACAAATGCAGTATCTCTTAGTACTATTGGTAAAGATGGTTATCCAAAAAGTAGAATCGTACTTCTTAAGAAATACACTGAAGAGGGTTTTATTTTTTACACTAATTATAATTCTGAAAAAGGAAAAGCTATTCAAGAAAACAATCAAGTCTGTTTATCATTTTTTTGGCAAGCTCTAGAACAACAAATTATCATAAAAGGCAAAGCTGAAAAATTACCGGAAAATTTATCAGATGGATATTTTGAATCCAGACCAACAGGAAGTAAACTTGGTGCTTGGGCCTCTAACCAAAGTACGGTTGTAGAATCCAGAGATATTTTAGAGAAGAATCTTCAAAAGTTTGAAGAAAAATTTGAAGGAAAAGAAATCACAAGACCTCCTCATTGGGGTGGTTTCATGGTAAAACCAATATCTATTGAATTTTGGCAAGGTAGACCCAATAGAATGCATGACAGAATTCTTTACACATTAAAAGAAGATTTTTCGTGGAAAATTGAAAGATTGGAACCTTAATTTTTATATTTACTATTCTAAAATAGAATTGTTTGAAAACATTATACATTGTTAGACATGCTAAATCCTCATGGGATTATACAAATATAGAAGACATCGACAGGCCCTTGAAAAAAAGAGGCATTAAAGATGCTCATTTAATGTCTAAATTTTTATCTAAGAAAATTAAAAAGCCCGATGTCTTTATTTCTAGTGTTGCCAACAGAGCACTTCATACGAGCGTTATTTTTTGTCAAAACTTTAATTACCCTTTTTCAAATCTTAAAATTAAAAAAGAATTGTACAGCTTTAGTGATGGTTATTTAGTAAAAACTGTAAAAGCTCTTGATAACAGTTTTGATTCAGCTATTATTTTTAGTCATGACCATGGAATTAATACTTTTGTAAATAAATATGGGAGCAAGCCAATAACTCATGTTAGTACCTGTGGAGTCATTGGATTAAAATTTGAAGAAAAACACTGGAAAGACATAAAAAAAGGGACAACTGTCATGGCTGAATTCCCTAAAAATCAAAAGTAGGAAGAAGATGGTTCCCATAACTTTTATTTCATCTCAATGCTAGAACACCATAAAAAGACCTTAAAATTGGTGCTTTTTAAAAAAAGATCTGATTAAAGTATCAAAGTGATCATTCTCTTCAAAATTTGTAGACATCTTTAGATAACTTAATGAAGAAATCTTGTCAGATAATCTCATATAATCTTTTTCAGTGGTTAAAAGTATTTTCTTTTCTGAGGTTATTGAAGAATACTTTGCTGTGATAACATCTATTTCTTTTGCAGTAAATTGATGATGGTCTGAATATTTTAAGTGATGAACTTTATTATCCTTTGCTTTTAAAAATGAAACCAATGGTGTTGGATTGGCAATACCAGTAAGCAATACTATTTCATAATCACTCAAAGTCTTCAATGGTATATTTTGGTTGCCTGAGGTTTTGTTATGATAACTAATAGTAGAAAAAAAGACATGCTGTTTTGATGTTACTTTTAATTTTTTCTTGATGTCTTGTTTTTTTGCTAAAGACAGGTCAATTGGACATTTGGTCACTATAATAATATGAGCTCTTTTAGCCCCCCCTCTACTTTCTCTTAAATTTCCAGTAGGTAAAACAAAATCATCGGAATATAAATCATCAAATTTTGTTAATAAAATATAACAGTTAGCCTTCACTTTTCTGTGCTGAAATGCATCATCTAACAAAACTAAATCAAGTGGGTATTTTTTCTGAAGTTCTTGAATACCGTTTACACGATTTTCGTCAACTGCTACACATATTTTTGGGAATTTTTTAAAAAATTGAAGGGGCTCGTCCCCAACATCTTGTGAAGTATGAGCATCGTTAATTAAAACAAATCCGGTGGTTTTTCTTTTATAACCCCTACTTAAAACAGCTACTTTAGTATCATTTTGTAAAAGTTTAATCAAATATTCTATTTGTGGTGTTTTTCCTGTTCCTCCAACACTCAAATTACCAACGGCAATGACAGGAATGTCGAAACTCTTGGATTTAAAGAAACCAACATCATAAAAATAATTACGAATTCTTGTAACAAAATCATACAAGAGAGTTAAAGGAAACAATAAAAATCGAAATAAACTCACAAAATATATTTTTAATGAAAATCCTGAAAGTGCGATATTAGCACGAAAATACAACAAAATTTTTCTTCTTTTTTTTATCTACTAATTTGAAAAAAGTTACCATGGTAATTCAGACAATTTTGAATTAAAATAGTAACTTTGAGAATGTTGAATTTCTATTTAATTAGATTCGTAAGAGAGTTTTACTTTAGACATAGACAATTTTAATGAAACAACCTTGAGAAACAAAATGAGCATGACCATAAAAAACATAAGTGACTATCTAGAAAAAATAGCTCCACTAAATCAGGCAGAAGATTTTGATAATGTGGGTTTATTAATAGGTAATGAAACTACAGAAGTAAAGGGAGTTCTAGTGACATTAGACACTCTAGAAGAAACTATTGATGAGGCTATTAAAAAAAATTGCAACTTAATCATTAGCTTTCATCCAATAATTTTTAGTGGGTTAAAAAAAATTAATGGAAACTCTTATGTAGAACGAGTAGTCATGAAAGCTATTCAAAATAATATTGCTATTTATGCCACTCATACAGCATTAGATAATAGTAAAATTGGTGTAAGTGCAAAAATGTGTGAGGTGTTAGGTTTAACAAACTATAGCATACTGCTTCCTAAAGAAGATAGTACTATTGGAATGGGAATGATTGGCGATTTGCCCAAACCAATGCTTGAAGATGATTTTTTAACCTTTACTAAAAAAACTTTTAAAACTAATGGAATTCGTTTTTCGAGTAAAACAGGAAAACATATAAAAAAAGTGGCTGTTCTCGGTGGGTCGGGGAGCTTTGCCATAGCAGATGCAATTCATAAAAAAGCTGATGCGTATATAAGTGCTGATTTCAAGTACCATGATTTTTTTAAAGCTGAAGATAAAATCTTACTGATAGATGTAGGACATTATGAAAGTGAACAGTTTACAAAAAACCTTTTGGTTGAGTATCTTACAAAAAAATTCACTAGTTTTGCAGTCATTTTATCAGAAAAAAGTACGAATCCAATTTATTATTTATAAACATGGCAAAGAAGAAAGAAGTTAGTGTTGAACAAAAGTTAAGAGCACTTTATGACTTACAATTAATAGACTCTAGAATAGACGAGATTAGAAATGTTAGAGGTGAATTACCTTTAGAGGTTGAAGATCTTCAAGATGAGGTAACAGGATTAAATACTAGGCTTTCTAATTTATCTGAAGATGTTACGAATTTAGAAACTGATATCAATAATAAAAAGATAGCGATTGAGGAATCTAATACGTTAATGAAAAAATACGAAGAGCAACAAAAAAATGTTAGAAACAACAGAGAATTTGACTCTTTAGCTAAAGAAACAGAATACCAAGAATTAGAAATTCAATTATCTGAGAAAAGAATCAAAGAATTTCAAGTAAAAATTGAGCAAAAAAATGAAATCATAGCTTCAACTAAAGAAAAGTTAGACAAGCAACAAATTCATTTAGATCATAAAAAAGCAGAGTTAGACTCTATTCTAAAAGAAACAGAAAAAGAAGAAAAAATTTTATTAGATAAATCAAAAGAATTTTCTGAATCTATAGATGCACATTTGTTAAATGCCTACACTAGAATAAGAAATAAAGTAAAGAATGGATTAGCGGTTGTATCTATTGAGAGAGGAGCTTCTGGAGGGTCTTTCTTTACCATACCACCACAAATTCAACTAGAAATTGCTAACAGGAAAAAAATCACAATAGACGAACATAGCGGACGTATATTAATTGATGCGAGTTTAGCGGCCGAAGAAAAAGAAAAAATTGACAGCCTTTTTTCTTAAAAATATACTTAAGACATAAAAAAACTCGAACTGTAATACAGTTCGAGTTTTTTTATGTAAAATTTACTAGATGTTAGTAATCTAATGATCTCAAATAGGAAAGTTTATTTTCCCAGACACTCAAACTTTTCTTAAAATTATTAATATTAGTATGAACATTTTTCACAAGAGGATTATCATCAGAGGCATTGGAGAAAAAACTTAAATTATTTTCAAGTTGCTGAATTTCTCGGACTGCTTCATCAATTTTCTTTCTAATAAAAATAACCTCTGAATTAAGTTTTCTTGTATCATTTTTTGCCAAATATCCATTTATAACATTTTTAAATTTTAATAACACCATTTCATCTTTATTTATAGATAATTTAGACAAAATAAGATCTACAAACTTATTAAATTTAACATCAACAGATCTAGAATTCCTTGAAGCACCTCCAAACTGATTCCACTCCTTCATTAATTTAGTAACAGCGGCTTTAGTTGAATAATCTTCTGGTTTTAGACTTTGAAAAAATGCTTCTTTTTTATCTAAAATCTCTTTATCCTCATCGCTAAGTGTATTTTTTTGTTTGTGGTAACGATCAAAATAGTGATTACAAGCTGCTTTAAATTTTTTCCATAAGTCATCAGAAAATTTTCTGGGTACATGACCTACTTTTTTCCAATCAGATTGAATTTTCTTGAAAGTATTAGTTGTAGTCTCCCATTCCTCACTATCCTTAAGAGATTCAGCTAACTTTATCAAATCAAGTTTTTCTTGCAAATTGTGTTGTTGTGACTTTTTCTCTTGTTTATAAAATTTATTTTTCTCTTGATTAAACTGCTTGGTAGCATCCTTAAACTTTAACCATATAGTTTCACTTTTTGAGTATGGCAATTTTCCTGCATCAAAATATTTTTTTCTTAACAGTTCAATAGATTTTATACTTTTCTGCCAATCATTATGAGTTTTGTTTTGAGAAGAATCAAAATTTAATATTTCGTCAATCACTAACATTTTTGCTTCAATAATAGCACCATATTGAGATTTCATATCCCTGAAATGGCCATGTCTTTTGTCATGAATTATTTTGGTAGCAGCACTAAATTTTTCCCACACTTCATCTCTCATTTCTCTTGCAACTGGCCCAACATCTTCTTTCCATCGCTTATGAAGTTTTTGTAATTCTTTGAATGCTACATTTACATCTTCAATTTCAGCTAAATCCTCTGCTTTTTGAATTAATTTTAATTTCTCCTCTAAGTTGTTTTTAAAATCTAAATCTCTAAAATCATTACTCAAATGAAGTAAGTCATAAAAACGTTCTACATGGTGATGAAATATTTTCCAAGTGTCATTATATTTAGTTTTTGGAACTGGTCCAATAGCTCTCCAAGTACTCTGTATATCTCTAAAAGATTTATACATAGTTTTTGTATCAGCATTTTCTATCAATGATTTCAATTCTTCAATTAACTGAAGTCTCTTCTCTAAATTCTCTTTTAATTGTTTTTCTAAATTAGAATAGTATGCATCTCTGTCTTTCTTGTAAACAGAAAGTAGTTTATTATATCTAGACTTAACAGGACTAGAATATTGAAAATCTATAGTATTACCACCCTCAGCTAAAAAAGCTTCTTTTTTTTCCGCTAAAAGTGATCCAAACTTAATATTAAAGGCACTTTTAATTGCCTCTACAGTTGATTTAATATGCTGTACTTTCTGAGTTTCTAAGAGCTTTTCAAGTGAATCAGCTAATTCTTCAAGTGATAATTTATCATATGCTATAATCACCTCCTCTAGAGCAGGTTTTTCTTTTTCTAGATCTTCTTTAGCCACATCTTCTTTTGCTACATCTTCTAACTTATTCTCTTCATTATCTATCCCCGAAGTATCTTGGGTATTTACGATTTCTTCTTTGGAATCAGAATCTTCTTTAATAGCTTTAGCTGAGTCTACTGATTCTTCAACTACCATTTCGTCCTTTTGATCAGATACATTATCTAACTCAGTAGGGTCTGTAAGTTTTTCATTTACTACAGGTTTTTTAACAGACTCTTTAGTATTAGTGTTTTTTTTATTTTTTGTCTTTGATGACTTTGCAATTGGCTCTTTATTTTCTGATGATTTAATTTTATCATCTTTTGATTCTAACATATATACAATGTTTAAGGTTCCTAAATAATATGCCTAAAGATAACGATGTATTCTAAAACAACAAAAAAATATCAAACTGATTGAAAAACTAATTATTCCATATTCTCCATGATTCTTCTGCCTGAAGTTCAAGCATTTCATACCCGTTTTTTATTTGAGTAAGTTGTTTTTTTCCTTCTTTCAGGAATGCTGTTTCTGTTGGATTGTATATTAAATCATATAATAAATGTTTATCTGTCAAAAAATGGTAAGGAATATTAGGTTTGTCATTTATATTTGGGAATGTTCCAACAGGTGAACAATTAACTATGATTGTATACTTATTTAATAAATCATTTGTAATGTCTTCATAGGATATTTGAAGAGCATCTTTAGGATTTCTAGAAACTTTAAAATATTCAATATTTAATTTTTCAAAAACATATGAAACAGCTTTAGATGCCCCACCTGTTCCAAGTATCAGAGCTTTATTGTGATGCTTTTTCAAAATAGGTGTTAATGAATTTTCAAATCCAAAAACATCTGTATTATATCCAATAAGGCTCCCATTATTAGAAAATTTAATAGTATTAATTGCCCCTACTTTTTTTGCAGTTTCATCTACATGATCTACATAATTAAAAATTGACAATTTATACGGAATGGTTACGTTTAACCCTCTTAAAGACCCCTTAAATTTATAAATAATGGCAGAAAAATCTTCAATCCTTTTGAGATCAAAATTTAAATATTCAGAATTTGATAATTGTAGATTTTTAAACTTTTTTGAAAAATAAGTTTTAGAGAAAGAGTATGATATATTCTTTCCTATTAATCCAAAAAATATGTTATTTAATCTTTCTTGATCTTCCATAATAATCTATCGCTAATATTAAGCTTATTCCAATTAAAACATACATGATAGCCAACCATGTACTGAAGTCATTAATGTTTGGGATAAATCTGTGGTAATTTTCAATGATCATATCACCACTATTATCCAATAAAATTTGTCCATTTTCAGATTTAAAAATCTTTTCTTTCCATGGCCAAACTATTCCTAAGGAACCAGTTATAAATCCTATAATAATTGCTGTTATAATTTGGTGCCATCTTTTTAAAGCATACCCTAAAGCGTGAGACAGTGTAACCAATCCAAATGCTGAACCTAATGTAAATACTCCAATAATTTTTAGATAATAAATTTTAACAGGATTGTGTATAAAATCAAAATTTAAAGTAATTATATCTTTCAAAACACTTGATAAAATATTTACTGAATCTACTAACAACAATACATAATTTCCAAGTAAAATAAGAATGAAAGAACCCGAAAGACCGGGAAGAGTCATTCCTGAAACTCCAATTATACCGCATAAAAAAACAAACCATAAGTTATTGTTTTCTCCAGCTGGAGTCAAAAAACTTATTGACAAACCCAAGATTGCCCCTAGGATTAAAAAACTAAAACTTTTAAAATTCCAATCTTCAAAGTCTTTAGCTATATAGTATATAGACCCTAAAATCATTCCAAAAAACCAACTCCATACATACAGTTCATAATTTCTGAGAAAAAAATCTAAAATCAAAGAGATCGTAAAATAACTGAAAATACTTCCAGAAATTATGATCAATATAAATTGTGAATTTGTGTATTTGAAAAAACTATTAAACCTGCCATTTAAAAGCAATTTTAGAGCTTTGAGATTTATTTTTTGAAAAGAATAAATTAATTCTTCGTAAAACCCTAAAACAAATGACACTGTTCCTCCTGAAACCCCAGGAACTTTATTAGCGGCACCCATAAGTAAGCCTTTAAAAAAAAGAGTTAATTTATCTTTAAAAGTTCTTTCTTTATGCATTAGTCTTTTTTAATGGCTAATTTTTCTAACAGTATAATTAATCCAAAACCAATTAACATCAAAAAAATGGATATTAATAATTGATTATCTCCCTCAAATGAAAAAGGAGAAACACTGGCTGTATTGAATGGAACCTCGATTCCTTTTGAATTAGTTCTCCATGAGATAGTTTCTTTCCATGGCCAAATTTTATTCAAAGAACCTATAATAAAACCTGTTAAAGTTGATAACGTATAATTTTTATATGTTGAAAATAACCACTTTAAAATTCTTGAAAATGACAATAATCCTAATATAGCACCAACTAAAAAAATAATAATACTCACAAAGTCTTTCGTATTTAGTGCATTTAATACGGGCTTATAAGCCCCAAGAAGAACCAAAATAAAAGAACCTGAAATTCCAGGTAAAATCATTGCACAAATTGCTATCATTCCTGCGAAAAACAAAAACCAAGGTGAAGAATTTGCTGATACCATTGGATTTAATGTAGTAATATAGAAAGCCAATAAGGCTCCAAGAATTAAGCATAAAACACTACCCTTGGTCCATTTGTTAATTTGCTTACCTATATAAATTATACTGGCTAACACCAAGCCAAAGAAAAAAGACCAAATTACTATTGGATGATTTTCCAACATCGATTCTATTAATTTGGCCAGTGATAGTACACTAATTAAAATTCCAACAAAAAGAGATACTAAAAAATTACCGTTTACCTTAATCCAAACAGACTTAAAACCCTCATTTTTAAAAACATTTATTAAACTGAAATTAAAACTACTGATAGAATTTAGTAGTTCTTCATAAATTCCTGAGATAAACGCAATTGTTCCACCAGAAACTCCCGGGACTACATCTGCTGCTCCCATAGCCATTCCTTTGAGGGAAATAACAACATACTCTTTTAACGATCTTTTCATACTTAATTTATTTACACCAACGAATATAGTTGAAAAAGAGAAACTAAAGTCCCAAATAAAAAACCAAATATATTTATAGTTTTAATAATATAAGAAGATTGTTATGGAAGAACTATTCTGTTGCTTTTTTATAATTAAGTAATAATTTTTGTACGTCAGGATTCTGAAATACCAGCGGGAAAAGCTCCTTAATTATAATATGCTGACCATAATTTATTTTCATACCCTTAATTAAATGATTGAGCGCATCGTCTTTTTTAAATAAAGTCATAAAAAGTCCTGAAAGTCTATATTCAATTTCAGAACTATCGCTATAATGCTTTTGTGCTGAAAATAAAATCTTTACTGCATCATTTAAATCTCCAACATATACTAATACATCTGATAAGGCAGTATAAATTTCTAAAGAGCAATCATTTAATTCTATACATTTCTCAAGCCCTTTTATTCCCTCCTCAAAAGAATTTAATTTGATATTTATATCTGAATATTTTCTCCAGTAAAAAGTATTATAATCATCAATTTTCAATGCTTTAACAATGTAATACAGTGCTTTTTGATAGTCTTTTTGATTGTAATAAGCTTCCGTTAACAATATCCATCCTTTATCTAAAAAAGGATCTTCATGCACAGATTTTTTATAAAAGCGGATAGCAGACTCTAAATCCCCTATCTTACGGTAACATTCACCAATTCGAACATAAGCAAAAGCAGTTGGGTCGTCTAATTCAAGAGTTAGCATGTAGTTTTTAATTGAATCCTCATAGTTACCTAATTGTTCATAGGTTTTAGCTTTTTCTAAATAACCTCCAATAAAAGACTCATCAATTAAAACGGCATAGTCAAAACATGTAAGAGCCTCAGAAAATCTGTCAAGCACAAAATATTGACGACCTAATTGATGCCAAGCAACTTCGCTATAAGGATTTTTATCTAAATATTTATTTAAAAAAACAATTGCTTTGTCATGATTTTTCTCCATATCAAAACAATAGACAACGTTATACAATGAAGAATAGTCCTCAAAATCTACATCTATACATTTAGCAAAATTTAATCTAGCCTTTTCAAAATCATCTAAATAGAGATATTCCATTCCCATCAAAGACCAAACATCGGCTTTCTCTACAGAGTGTATTAGAGCTACCTTTAAATTTTTTATAGCTTCTTCATGACTTCCATTTTTTGAAAGTATCGTTGCTTTTTGAATATAAACCTCTTCATTATCAGGAGCTAGCAACTCTATTCTTCTCAATTTCAGTGAAGCTTTTTCTAATTTATTATCAAAGATTAAAATCTCTATTTCAAGTAATTTTAAATCAACGGATGTTGGATGCTGTTCTAAGCCAAGTTTCACGGCTTTTTTAGCTAGGGAGTGCTTTCCTGTATCTAGGTAGTGAACAATAATTTCTTCAAACTCTACCAAATCAAAAAAATAAATGCTATTTGTTTTTAGCATTGATTCAAACTTAGACAATGACATACGCATTAAGGATTTGAATTATAATTTAAATTTAACATTCATTACATCTTTATGTGTAAAAGTCAACTTTTGTTTTCAACAATTTAATTAACAATCTAGAATACCTGCTAGATTTGATTTGAGGCTTTAAATTTTGCTTATCGTATATTTTATACTACTTTTGTTAAAGTTTAGCATCTAATGGCTAAATTGGTACATTTCTCATGAGCAAAAAAGTTTTACTAAACTCAAAAGAAATAGAAATAATACTCCATCGATTAGCTTGTCAGTTAATTGAAAACCACAATGATTTTTCAAATACAGCACTAATTGGCCTTCAACCTAGAGGGAGTTTCTTAGCAAAAAGATTGGCTAGTATTCTAACAAATGATTACCATGTAAAAAACATACCCCTAGGGTTATTAGATATCACTTTTTACAGAGATGACTTTAGAAGAAGAGATGAACCACTAGAAGCTACCGATACTCAAATAGATTTTTTGATTGAAAATAAAAATGTTGTTTTAATAGATGATGTTTTATTTTCCGGAAGAAGCGTCAGAGCTGGTTTAACTGCGATACAATCTTATGGTAGACCAAAAAATATTGAACTTTTGGTTTTAATAGATAGAAGATTCAGTAGGCATTTACCTATTCAACCTAACTATAAAGGAAGACAAGTTGACGCAATAGATAAAGAAAAAGTAATTGTACATTGGAAAGAATCACATACTAAAGACGGTATTTACCTAGAGAATAAATAATTATGAAGCAGTTAAGTGTAGAACATTTATTAGGAATTAAATACCTGAACAAGGATGACATCGACCTGATTTTTGAAACTGCAAATCATTTTAAAGAGGTTATCAATAGACCTATTAAAAAAGTACCCTCACTTAGAGACATTACAATTGCTAATTTATTTTTTGAAAATAGTACCAGAACAAAATTATCATTTGAATTGGCAGAAAAAAGGCTTTCATCTGACATTATTAATTTCTCAGCAAGTCAATCTTCTTTAAAAAAGGGAGAAACTTTAATAGATACCGTTAACAATATCTTAGCAATGAAAGTAGATATTGTAGTTATGAGGCACCCAAATGTTGGAGCTGGAGTATTTTTATCAAAACATATTGATGCAAAAATAATTAACGCTGGAGATGGAACTCACGAGCACCCAACACAAGCCCTATTAGATAGCTATTCAATCAAAGAAAAATTGGGAAGTATAAAAGGTAAAAAAATTGTAATTGTTGGAGATGTTCTTCATTCTAGAGTAGCTCTATCAAATATTTTTGCATTAAAACTTCAGGGAGCAGAGGTAAAAGTGTGTGGCCCAACTACTCTCATTCCAAAACATATAGAAAGTCTAGGTGTTAAGGTAGAAACCAATATCCAAAAAGCCCTTGAATGGTGCGATGTTGCAAATGTACTGAGAGTTCAACACGAAAGAATGGATGTTAAATATTTTCCCTCAACTAGAGAATACACCCAACTATTTGGAATTAATAATGAAATTCTTGACAATCTTGGAAAAAAAATTACCATAATGCATCCAGGACCAATAAATAGAGGGGTTGAGATCACAAGTGAAGTAGCTGATTCAAACCAATCAATTATTTTAAATCAAGTTGAGAATGGAGTTGCAGTCAGAATGGCTGTAATTTATTTACTGGCTCAACAAATAAAAAGATAATGGAAGTTTTAGAAAAGAATCAGTATAATTTGATTAAACTTCAAGAATCATCATTTATTGAATTCGAAAAAAGATTTGGCGAAATTAATTCCAATCATATAATAGTTATCCTTTCAGAAGACTTTAACATAAGGAAGAAAAATATTTCATTTTTTTTAGAGGCTGCTAAAATTCAAAAAATAAATAATAAATCTTTTATTGTCGTTAAGAATGGGATAGATATCGATAAAATTCCAGAACTCTTAAATATAACTCCAACACTTGGAGAAGCAGAAGATATTTTAGAAATGGAAGCTATAGAAAGAGATTTATTTAAATAGTTTACCCGATCATACTCCCAAATGTATTTTTAATTAACCTCACTACTTTAATGAAGTACTTATTAAACACTAAAAAATCAAGAATAAATGGGTTATAAATTAACCATTTTGGGCTGTCATTCTGCAACTCCAAGAGTTAATGCACATCCTACTGCTCAATACTTAGAAATTAATTCTCGTCATTTTTTGATTGATTGTGGTGAAGGAACCCAACGACAAATGAGACTAAATAAAGTTGGATTTTCTAAAATTAACACTATTTTCATATCTCATCTTCATGGAGATCATTTCTTTGGCCTAATAGGTCTTATTTCAACATTTGGGATTCTAAATAGAGAAAAAGAGCTCCATATTTATGGTCCTAAGGGTATAAAAGAAGTCATTAACATACAATTAAAACACTCAAAATCATATGTGAAATATAAAATAATTTTTCACGAGTTAAACTCAACAGAAAGTGAGCTAATTTTTGAAGATGAAAAAGTTAAAGTTTATACTATTCCGTTAAATCACAGAGTATACACAAATGGATTTCTCTTTAAAGAAAAAGAAAAATCAAGGAAAATAAATATATCCGCTGTAAAAAAGTTTAAAGAGATAGACATCTGTGATTATAATAATTTAAAAGCCGGTAAAGATTTTAAACTTGATTCAGGAGATGTTATTGAAAACTCAGAACTAACTTATAATCCTGAGAAACCACTCAGCTACGCATACTGTAGCGATACTTCTTACAAACCAACTATAATTGAAATGATTGAAGGTGCTGATTTGTTATACCACGAATCTACATTTTTGACTGATAAAGAAGATTTAGCTTCAAAAACAGGGCATTCTACTGCTAAACAAGCAGCTACAATAGCAAAAAAAGCTAATGTTAAAAAATTAGTGCTTGGACACTACTCTAGTAGATATAAAGAAGTTTCTTTGTTCAAAAAGGAGGCGCAAGAAGTTTTTAAAAATGTATCTCTTGCTGAAACAGGAAGGGTTTTCTCTTCAAAATAATAAAATAGTTACTTTTTTTGAATAAAGTTTAACGTATCTTTTTCATTGATTTTACTAATCTTACTACTATCTACAGAATTAATTTGAATTAAATTAACGTTTTTAAAAGAAACGTCTTCAACATTTTCAGTAAAAAAAAACACATAGAAACCATAAACAATACATGTAACAATAGTAACTCTAATAAATCTATTTTTCATTCTTATAATAAATTAATATTGTTTGGGAATAACAAAGTACAAGCTAATTTAGTTTCAATTTGTTTTTTATTTAAAATATGAGATCTACCATCTAATTACAACACTTCCCCAAGTAAATCCACTACCAAAAGCAGCTAATACAACTAAATCACCATCATTAATTTTACCCTTTTCCCATGCTTCCGTAAGTGCAATAATCACTGAAGCTGCTGTTGTATTACCGTATTTCATAATATTGTTATAAACCTGATTATCACTTAATTGAAATTTTCTCTGGATAAACTGTGCAATCCTCAAATTGGCCTGATGAGGAATAAGCATATTTATATCCTCTTTTTCTAAATTATTAGCTTTTAAACCCTCTACAATAGCTTCAGAGAATCTAACCACGGCGTGTTTAAAGACAAATTGTCCGTTCATATATGGAAAATACGATTGATCATCAGGATTATTCTCTGCAATAATTTCTGGAACCCATCTACCTGTTGATGGCCCCTCTAATGCCAATTCTTTGGCGTGCTTTCCTTCTGAATGAAGATGAGACGATAAAATTCCTTTTCCTTCTTCATCACACCTTGACAAGACAGCTGCACCTGCTCCATCACCAAAAATAACGGTTACATTTCTACCTCTAGTTGATCGTTCAAGACCACCAGAATGATTTTCAGCACCAATTACAAGAATATTTTTATACATCCCTGTTTTTATAAACTGATCGGCAACTGACAATGAATATATAAATCCTGAGCATTGGTTTCTAACATCTAAGGCTCCAATAGTTGGCATATCTAACATATCTTGAACTCTCACACCTCCTCCAGGAAAATACATATCTGGACTCAACGTAGCAAAAACAATAAAATCTATATCATCTTTTGTTAAATTAGCTCTCTTGAGGGCAATTTTAGCGGCTTTTACAGCCATGGTAGAAGTAGTTTCTCCTGTTGTTGGATCTATCCATCTTCTTTCTTTAATTCCTGTTCTTTCCTGAATCCATTCATCACTTGTTTCCATCCATTCTTTTAGGTCATCATTTGTTACCACATTTTCGGGCACAAAATAACCTAACCCAGTAATTTTTGAATTATACATACAGTAGTTTATTGTTTTGAAGTTATATATAAAGATAACAAAAATAGCTATCTATAGAAAATGACCTTTATTAGATGATTTTATGTCATCTTGTCACATAATTATCTTTGGTATTTTTTTTGACAATTAAAATATAAATCATTTATTAAATTATAAAAATTATGAGCAAAGGGAATATTAATGTATCAGTAGAAAATATTTTTCCATTAATCAAAAAATTCTTGTATTCTGATCACGAAATATTTTTACGTGAACTAATATCGAACGGAACAGATGCTACCTCTAAATTGAAACATCTCATTTCTATAGGTGAGGCTAAAACTGAGTTAGGAGACGCTAAAATTGAAATCATTCTAGATAAAAAAGCCAATACACTTACCATTAAAGATAAGGGTTTAGGGATGACTGCCGATGAAGTAGAGAAATACATCAATCAAATCGCATTCTCTGGAGCTGAGGAGTTTTTAGATAAGTATAAAGATAACGAAGCTGGTATAATTGGTCATTTTGGTCTTGGTTTCTATTCCGCTTTTATGGTGGCTGATAAAGTTGAAATTATCACAAAATCTTTTAAAGATGAATCTGCTGCTCATTGGACTTGTGATGGTTCTCCAGAATATACTTTGGTGGAACATGAAAAAGCTGACAGAGGAACAGAAATTATTTTACACATAGCTGAAGATTCTAAAGAATTCTTAGAGGAGTCAAAAATTTCTGAATTATTAAATAAATACAACAGATTTAACCAAGTGCCAATTAAATTTGGAACTGAAAAAATTAATGATCCAGAATTTACTCCAAAGACAACTAAGGATAAAGATGGTAAAGAAACTACTGAACCTCACAAACAAATTACGGTAGATAAAATAATTAACAATACAGACCCTGCTTGGACAAAAAAACCAGCAGATCTCGAAGCTGAAGATTACACAAACTTCTACAGGGAATTATATCCAATGCAATTTGAAGAATCATTGTTTCATATTCATCTTAATGTAGATTATCCCTTTAATCTAACTGGAATTTTATTCTTTCCTAAGTTAAGTCCAAGTATGGATATGCAAAAGGATAAAATTCAGTTATACCAAAATCAAGTTTTTGTAACTGATAATGTAGAGGGAATTGTTCCTGACTTTTTACAAATGTTAAAAGGTGTTATAGATTCCCCAGATATTCCTTTGAATGTATCTCGTTCTTACTTGCAAGCAGATGGTGCTGTTAAAAAGATTTCTGGTTATATCACAAAAAAAGTAGGTGATAAATTGGCTTCTCTTTTTAAGAATAATCGTGAAGATTTTGAATCTAAGTGGAATGACATAAAGGTTATTATTGAATACGGTATGTTATCCGAGGATAAGTTTTTTGATAAAGCTCAAAAATTTGCTTTATACCCAACTGTTGATAACGCATTTTACACTTTCAATGAATTTATCGAAAAAACAAAAGATGCTCAAACTGATAAAGATGGAAATCACATTATACTGTATGCGGCTAATAAAGATGCTCAACATAGTTACATTCACTCAGCTAAAGAGAAAGGATACGAAGTTTTATTGCTAGACTCACCTATTATCTCTCACTTGATGCAAAAACTTGAGACTTCTAATGAAAAAGTTAAGTTTACTAGAGTAGATGCAGATCATATAGATAATCTAATCAAAAAAGAGGATACTGTTATCTCTAAATTATCAGATGAAGAGAAAGAATCTTTAAAGCCTATGATTGAAAATGTTGTTCCAAAACAAACATATACTGTTCAATTAGAGGCCATGGACTCTAATGCTTCTCCTTTTATAATTACCGTACCTGAATTTATGAGAAGAATGAAAGAAATGAGTGCCTCTGGTGGTGGTGGAATGATGGGAATGGGTAATTTACCAGAAATGTACAATTTAGTGGTAAATACCAATCATGAACTTATAGGTGAAATTTTACGAACTAAAACATCTAAGAAAAGAGATCGTTTGATTTCTCAATCTTTTGATTTAGCGAAATTATCTCAAAATTTACTTCATGGTGAAGATCTTACAAACTTTATCAAACGTAGTTACGAACTGATAAAATAAAGTTATTACTTTTTAATTAAGTAGAACCTCTTTGATTTTTTCAAAGAGGTTTTTTTATGAAAGTCTCGTATTTAATTTTATTTTTGAGTGATTTATGATACGAAACCAAATGACGAGTATTAAGAAAGCAACTATCAATGATGTAAACTTATTAGCTTCTTTAAGTGTAGAAGCTTTTTTACCTGCTCACGGACACAGTTCTCCAGAAAAGGATATTAAAACTTATATAGAGGCTAATTTTAGCGTTCATAATTTCAAAAAAGAAATAGCGAATCCTGCTTTTAAATATTACTTGATATATCACCATAATAAAATTGCTGGTTTTTCTAAAATAATATTTAATACTCCTTCTATACACATCACAGAAAATACTATTACCAAAATGGAGCGCTTGTACTTATTAGAAGAATTTTATGGATTACATTTGGGAACTCAACTCATGAATTTTAATTCTGAACTTACCAAAAAAAATAACCAACAAGGAATTTGGATTGAAGTTTGGATTGAAAACTATAGAGCAATTAAATTTTATAAAAAAATGGGATTTATGATTGTTGGAGAAGCTAATTTTAGAGTATCAGAAACCCATTCAAATCCTAATTATATTATGTATTTGGATCATGAAACGTATTCGAATGAATAAAGTATCACTCATTTTCTTTTTTATTGTTTCTTCGATTATTTCACAAAATAACACAGAAGTTTATTTGTTTGATATTACAAAAACCACGGATGGTTATGAATTAAATAATAAATTAAATATATCTAATAATGAAGGCTATGACAATCAACCCCATTTTTATGACAATAATACACTCCTGTTTGCCTCCTCAAGAGATGGTCAAACAGACATTGTAAAATACACTATAGATACAGGTGAAAAAAAATTTATTAATTATACCAAAAATGGTGGTGAATACTCACCTCAACGAATACCAAACTCAAAAGACATTTCAGCGGTTCGTTTAGATAATTCTGGCCTACAAAGATTATACAAATACAATATTAATTCAGGGGTATCTGAAGAAATTATTCCAAATTTAAAAGTAGCCTACCCTTTGTGGTACAATGATCATGTATTGTTTTCTGCTGTGATAGGAGAAAATGCACTAGAATTAGTCAAAAGTGACTTAAATAATAACTCAAATAATATTCTTGAAAAAAATATTGGTCGCTCTCTTCACAAAATTCCTAATACAAACTTGATTAGTTTTATAAGTAAAAAAAAAATAAATTGGGAAATTTTAACGGTTAATACTTCAACGTTAAGCATCGATACAATTACTTTATTAGACGGAAATTATGAGGATATATGTTGGCTAACAAAAGAGATTGTTTTACTCGCTAAAAAAAATCAAATAGTACAACTTACCATCTCAAAAAAAACTGTTTGGTATAAAAATGTAAATAAAGAGCAACTTAACCTAAAAAACATTTCAAGAATTTCTGTAAGTCCAGACGGAAAAAAAATTGCAATAGTTGGAGAATAAATTTTAGTGATTAAAAACCATTGATTTTAATTCTCATCAAAATTGTATCTTTAAAAAAAATCAAATAATTAAGCATGAAAAAAATTATTTTTCTAACAATACTTCTACTTAGCGTTATTTGTCATTCTCAAACAGACACTAGAATGTATGATATTATTGATAATATCAGTACAAAAAGAATCCAAAAAGATATTACTCGATTAGCTAATTTTGGCACAAGACACACTTTAAGTGATACTATTTCAAATTCCAGAGGAATTGGAGCAGCAAGAAGATGGATTAAATCTGAATTTGATAAAATATCGCAAGTGTGTAATAATTGTTTAGATGTTTTTTATCAAAAAAATTGGGTTAAAAAAAATAATCAAAGAATTGTTTATGATGTAATGATTGTGAATGTAGTTGCAATTCAAAAAGGAACAAAATACCCCAATAGATACATTATTATGAGCGGTGATATAGACTCAAGGGTATCTAACTCTAACGATTACACCTCAGATTCACCAGGAGCAAATGATAATGCTTCTGGCATGGCTGGTACTATAGAAGCAGCAAGAGTATTATCTAATTATAGTTTTGAAAATAGCATCATTTATGTAGGCTTATCTGGTGAAGAACAAGGGTTATTTGGAGGTAAAGGTTTGGCAGCATATGCTAAAGAAAATGATTGGGAAATTATCGGAATTATGAATAATGACATGATTGGAAATATTAAAGGAGTTGATGGTGTCATAGATAACAGATCTTTTAGAATATTTTCTGAACCAACACCTATAACAGAAACAGAAAAACAACGCAAATCTAGACGTTTTTATGGAGGAGAAGTGGATGGTATTTCTAGACAACTAGCACGTTTCGTATACAAAACTACCAAAACCTACATGCCTGAGATGAATCCTAAAATGATATACAGACTTGATCGTTTTGGGAGAGGTGGCCATCATAGGCCTTTTAACGATTTAGGTTTTGCAGGGATTAGAATAATGGAAATGCATGAAAATTACACACAACAACATCAAGATATTAGAAAAGAAAATAATATTGAATATGGAGACAAATTAAAATTTGTAAATTTTGAGTATGCTCGTAAACTAACTGCTGTTAATGCTATTAATTTAGCTAGTATAGCGTGGGCTCCGCAAGCACCAAAAAATGTTAAAATTGGTGGTATTGTAGAACCAGCTGTCAAATTTTCATGGGATAAAGTTAAAGGGGCTAAAGGATATAAAATTTATTGGAGAGACACTACATCACCCACTTGGGATCATTTTAAATATGTTGAAAATATATCAGAATTTACTTTAGATGGAATAGTTGTTGATAATTATTTTTTTGGAATTGCAGCTATTGGAGAAAATGGACATGAAAGTATGGTATCTTTTCCTACTGGAATTATAAAAAAATAACTATGAAATTATATAAAACCCTCCTACTATTTACTTTTTTTTCTTTTTTTATTAACTGTAAAAACAACATTCAAAAAAACCCGCTATTTAAAAATCAAAAAATAAATCATCAATTACACACGGTTTTAAAAAATATAGATTCAATTGCTATAGATGGTATTGGTGATGAAAAAACTTGGAAAAACTCTTCATGGCTTCCTATAAACTATTTATGGTTAGGTAAACCAATAGATTCGTCAGATTTTTCTGGTCGCTATAAACTTTCTTGGTCTGATGACGCATTGTATGTATTGGCAGAAATTAAAGATGATATTTTAATGGATAAAATAAAAAATCCCCTCGAAAGATGGTGGGATGATGACTGTGTTGAAATTTTCATAGATGAAGATAATAGTGGAGGAAATCACCAATTTAATCATAATGCTTTTGCCTACCATATAGGCCTTAACGGAGATGTAGTAGATTTAGACTCAATAAATTCTCCCAGGCTTTTTAATAATCACATTGTATCAAAAAAAACCATGACAAAAAAGGATACATATGTTTGGGAGTTCAAAATTTCACTTTATCCAAACACATACTCATTTGATGGAGATCAAACAGCATTAAGATTAAAATCAAAGAAAAAAATTGGATTTGCGATTGCTTATTGTGACAATGATCGAAGTAAATTTAGAGAAAACTTTATTGGTTCTGTCTTCGTAAAAGGTGATAATAAAAATCAAGGTTGGATAGATGCTGATATTTTTGGAACTATTTTGTTAAAGAATAAATGATATAATTTTTAAAAAAGGTATTAATAGTATATATATCAAAATAATGCTCATTTTTCTAAAATTTTGTTCATGCAACCCAGACTACAAAGCTTTCTCAGTAAAATAGGATATCTCTTTCTTATATCAAAAATAAGTATACATAATTGAAAATTAGTTTCTTACAAAATTAATTTCTAGTTCATTCCGTTGTTAATGTTTTCCTAAAAAGAAAAAGTGTGTTTAATCTTTTATTAGATTTGATTAACTAACCATACTAAATTGAAAACAATGAAACTATCTTTTTTAAAAAAAATCATTCTTTTATCATTAGTTTTATTTACTTCACAAACATTTCCTCAAAAGTTTCAAGGCAAGGCTTATTATTTCTCTAAATCAAAAATGGAATTAGGAAATTGGGGTGCTAGAATGAGTGAAGCACAAAAAAAACAAATACAGAATCGTCTCAAAAACAGATTGGAAAAAAAATATATATTGAGTTTCAATATGCAAGAATCTATTTTTTTAGAAGAAGACAAAATTGATGCAATCTCAGGAGCTACAGATTCATGGGGAGGATATTTTTCTAGAGGGGATTTACACAAAAATATTAAAAATGATAAATTAATTCAAAGTCAAGAGTTTTATGGTAAACGATTTTTAGTGAAAGATGATTTATTAAAAATTGAATGGAGTTTGGGAACCGAAACAAAAAAAATTGGAAATTATACTTGCTATAAAGCTGCTGCGATGATTCCAAAATCAGAATTAAGTTGGTTTGATTTTTCTTGGAGTGATCTTAGACAAAATTCTGAAGATGAAAAAAAGGAAGAACCTTTGATAGTTATTGAAGCATGGTATACACCACAAATACCCGTTGCCCAAGGACCAGCTGAATACTGGGGCCTTCCTGGGTTAATTTTAGAAGTTAGTGCAGGAAACACAACTTTATTATGCTCAGAATTAATTTTAAATCCTAAAGAGAAAATAAATATTATTGCTCCGGATAAAGGAGTAAGTATTACAAAAAAAGAATATGCCTCAAACATTCGTAAAAAAATGATTGAGATGCGAAATAATAGAATGGGAAGAAGAAGGGGTCGTTAATTATCTATTTTAATCCACTTATAAAATTTCCGTAAGGGTCTTTAAATTGGGTTCCCTCAGCATACCTAAACTTACTAAGTTTTTCAAATTCTACCAAAGACCATAAAACAAATTCTTTCCAAAATAAAATTTCTGACTCTGAAACATCTGGCTGATGTTCTAACACAAAATCTCTTAGGGGTATCACTTTATTTAAAATAGATGAATAATCCCTTTGCGGTACATCATCTAAAATATCAAAATCAGTATTGTTGTTAAAAAACCAAGAAATTATATTGTCATAGGGTGCTTCAGCTCCTTGCTTTTCAATCTTCTTGATTTTTGGAAAAAATGTTGGATACAAGGTTTTGATTGCATTCCCCAAAAGAGTTAATGCAACATTATAAGCTCCCTCTTGCTCACCTTCATAAACTAATTCAATTTTTCCTGTAATAGCTGGAATAATACCAATGAAATCACTCATCCTAATAGATGTTTTAATATCTCCTGAATAAATAAGTCGTCTCTCGGCAGTACTTAATAAATTTTCAAATGCAGTAATACTCAAACGCGCACTAACTCCACTCTTTGCGTCAATAAATTCGCTATTACGGGCCTCAAAAACAATTTGCTCCAAAATATCTTTTGCTAATTCTGGCACAAATATAGATTCTAATTGACGTTGATCTAGTTTTGCTTCCTGTGAGGTTATTTTTTTTGCAATTTTAATGGTCTCAGGGTAATGAGTTAGAATTTGGGAACCTATTCTGTCTTTTAAAGGGGTTACAATACTACCTCTGTTGGTATAATCCTCTGGATTTGCTGTAAAAACAAATTGCATATCTAAAGATAATCTCAATTTAAAACCTCTTATTTGAATATCACCTTCTTGTAAAATATTAAAAAGTGCAACTTGTATTCTAGCTTGCAAATCAGGCAATTCATTAATTACAAAAATACATCTGTTGGCTCTAGGAATCATTCCATAATGAATTACACGATCATCTGCATAACTCAATTTTAAATTTGCAGCTTTTATTGGATCTACATCTCCAATAATATCTGCCACAGTTACATCTGGAGTAGCTAACTTTTCAGCAAAACGATTATTTCTGTGCAACCAATATATAGGAGTTTTATCCTGTTTTTGGTTAATTAATTCAACTGCATAGCGAGAAATTGGTGAAAGAGGATCATCGTTAATCTCTGAACCCTCAACTATAGGTATGTATTCATCTAATAAATTTAGCATTAATCTAGCTAAACGAGTTTTTGCTTGTCCTCGTAATCCTAATAAATTGATATTGTGTCTTGACAAAATAGCTCTTTCTAACTCTGGAATAACAGTATCTTCATATCCGTGCACCCCCGTAAAAACAGTTTCTTTAATTTTTATTTTATCAATTAGGTTATCTCTTAATTCATCTTTAATAGATTTAGATTTATAACCAGATTTTTTTAATTCTCCTAGTGTTTTGATGGATGTTATATTCATATTAACCTTTAATTCTTTTTTTTCTATTCGTTTCATAATCTTCAAAAATCATTTCTCCTAAACCTTTTAATCCAGTGTAAAATGCCTTCCCTTGATTAGCTTTTGTGAATTTTCTGACAAACTGCATCAAGTAACTATCTTGAGCAATCATAAAAGTTGTGATTGGAATGTGTAGCCTTCTGGCTTGCTGTGCCATAGCATAACATTTATTTGTAATAAATGAATCTAATCCATTACTATTTTTATAATACTGTCCGTCTGGCATTTTAAGACAACTTGGCTTACCGTCAGTAATCATGAAAATTTGTTTATTCGTATTTCTTTTCCTTCGCAATAGGTCCATAGCAAGTTGAAGTCCAGCAACAGTATTTGTATGATAAGGACCAACTTTTAAGTATGGTAAATCCTTGATATCTATGGACCAAGAATCATTTCCAAAGACTAAAATATCTAAGGTGTCTTTTGGGTACCTCGTAGTTATAAGCTCTGCCAAGGCCATGGCAACTTTTTTTGCTGGTGTTATCCTATCTTCTCCATATAAAATCATGGAATGACTTATATCAATCATCAAAACAGTACTCATTTGGGCCTTGTGAATGGTTTCTTCAACAACCAAATCATCCTCGGTTAAATTAAAATTCTGAATTCCGTGATTTATTTGAGCATTGCGTAAACTCTCTGTCATAGACACTTTATCTAGAGAGTCACCAAACTGATAATTTCTAAAATCTCCTGTGTGTTCATCCCCTAGTCCCTGACCTTTACTTTTGTGATTTCCAGTTCCTCTTCTTTTTATTTTACCAAAAATATGGTTTAAAGCTTGTTGTCTGATAGCTCTTTCTGTCTTAGCTGTAATAGAAATAGTACCTTCATTGTTAGTTAGATCAATTTCTTCTTTAATATAGCCTTTAGCTTTCAGATCTTCTATGAAATCGTCTATTGTATAATTATGATCTGTTAATTTATATTCAGTATCTAACTGTCTTAACCATTCAATTGCTTCCTCAAAATCTCCAGATGTGTAAGTGATAATTTCTTTGAAAATTTCAAATAATTTATCAAATGGTGTTTGATAAGGAGGTACAAAAGATCTAAACTTAAATCCTTTTTTGTAAAATTCTCTCATAGTTTAACAAAAATAAGGCTTTAAACTATTTGTTTTTAAAGATTAACAATCCTTTCACAAATAAATGTCGTCATAAATTATTTATTTCAAATACTTTAAACAATTGTTAACAATAAAAAATATTAAAACTTGGGTTTCAAATGGTACTGGAAATATTTCAACCAAAGCCTATAAAAACCACCTGAAAACATTGATAAATAATGCAATGAAAGAAATTAAATAACTTTTTAACTAATATTTACAAAAAACCGATATCATGTTTGATATCGGTTTTTGTATTTTTACGTAATGAGTAAAGTTCTTATAACTGGGGGTACTGGATTGATTGGCAGCCGTTTGTCAGGTTTATTGAAAGCTAAAGGTTATGAAGTTATCATTTTAACCAGAAATAATAATTTCAAAAATTCTCATGATTCATTCCATTGGAATATTCAAGAGTACAGCATAGATGACTCAGCATTTAAAAGCATAGATCACATTCTTCATCTAGCTGGTGCTGGCGTTGCAGATAAAAGATGGTCTACGAAACGAAAAAAAGAAATTTTAACCAGTAGAGTGGTTTCAACTAATTTACTTTACGACACCATCAAAAGATTAAAAATCCCTTTAAAAAGTTTTGTTGCAGCTTCAGCAATAGGTTATTATGGTTCTACTACAACGGATAAAATTTTCATAGAAACAGATCAGCCACATAATGATTTTCTTGGAAATGTATGTAAACTCTGGGAGAGAGCTATTCATCAATTTGAAAATCTTAAAATAAGAACAGTTGTGCTAAGAACAGGTATCGTATTATCTAAAGATGGAGGTGCCCTAGAGAAAATGAAAACACCAATATTAATCCCTATTGGAAATGGAAAGCAATATATGCCATGGATTCATATAGACGATTTGTGTAATTTATATATAAATGCTCTTGAGGATAATCAATACAAAGGTGTCTATAACGCGGTGTCTCCAGAACACATAACAAACTATTCTTTCTCAAAGACCTTATCCTATATATTTAATAAACCTTTTTTAAGTTTAACAATACCCAAGTTTGTCTTTAAACTAGTTTTTGGAGAAATGTCTAAAATCATACTAAATGGAAGTAGAATTTCCTCCCGTAAACTTTCACAAACTGGTTTTGAATTTAAATATGAAAAATTAAATAATGCTTTAAAAAATTTAAGATGAAAACACAGCTTATTATTCTTTTATTCTCATTGACATTAAACCAACAAAATTCTATTCTCATTGACTTTGGAAAAGAAAAAAAAGGACGTTATTGGAATGTTGTTAATGATGGTGTAATGGGAGGTCTATCTAAGGGAGGTAAAAAAATTACAAAAAATAGCCTTTTATTTATGGGTGAAGTTTCCCTTGACAATAATGGAGGCTTTTCTTCTTTACGAAAACCTTTCTCTGAGGTTGACATCTCAAACTTTAGTGATGTAGAGATAAGATATCGTTCCTCAGGAATATCTTTTGCTTTTTCTCTTGCTGTGAGTAGACGCTGGTATGTTCCAAACTATAAAATTAGTCTAGAATCAACCTCTTCAGAATGGAAAACGACCATCTTCAAACTTACTGATTTAAGAAAGCATTACATAGGTAAAGCATTAAATGATCGATTGAAAAAAGAAACATTAAAAGATATTATTAGAATTGGATTTATTACAGATCAAAAAAAATATGGAGAGTTTGAATTTGAATTAGATTATATAAAATTCAAATAAAAAATCCACCAGTTGGTAGATTTTTTATACACTATATTTAATTTTCTATTTAAAATCTGATGAGATGTTAATCGCAACTTCAGACCAAGTTTTGCTGATACCATCTAACCCTTTGTGTAATTCTTTACATATAAGGTTTAAAGAATCTAAAGATGATTGAGCGTTCCAATTTAAAACATCCATCTTCGTGGCCATAGAAAATTCTTTATCTTTTATTAGGTAAGAAAACGGAAGTTTTTCAGAAATCCCATTCATAGTGATATCTGCATACCCTAATGAATCATTTTCAATAACTAACTTACCAGATAATAGTTTTGTATTATCCATTACTCCAAAAAAGAATTTTCTAATCTTATAATCTCTACTACTGTCTGAAGTAAAAATACTACTGATGGGTATTGAAAATTCTGCATTGTGAATTGCTTCTTTAACTGAATTTCCCTCTCCTCCAGAAATGATCTCAACTTTTTTAAACATCCCTTTAACAGGAACCTTCTCTGTAGTTTTATAAGCCGTCCATTCAACAGAATTCTTTGCATTATCTAAAACAAATACTGCAGAAGATTTTTTTTCTTTATTAATTTGATCTTTCTGTTCTTTTTTTTCTGAATTACAAGCAATTAATAGAACTGCTACTAGAAGAATATAAATTGTTCTTATTGAATTTTTCATATGATTTATTTGAGTTGGTTTTTTAAAATACTTTTCACTAGTTTAATATATTTTTTTTTTGCTTCTTCTTGAGACATTCCATTCAATTGAGTCCAAGCATTAAATTTAAAAGCATCTCTCACATCAACTTTTCCGTCATAAGAGAAATTATCTCCAGCCAGTGCTTGTTTATAATATGCATACAACTTAAGCATAATGTCAGGGGCTAAAGTTTCCTCTAATTCTGAAAGTTGATGAAAAGCTTTATTAAATTTAATGTCTAATTTCGAAGTCATTACTTCTTAGCAATTACTTGTACTCCTCCTTTTACTTTATCACCAATTTTTACTGTTAATTCTGTTTGGAGTGGTAAAAAGACATCTACTCTACTCCCAAACTTTATAAAACCTGCGTCAGCTCCTTGGACAACATGTTCTCCTTCCTGGGCATAATTTACAATTCTTTTTGCTAAAGCTCCAGCTATTTGACGGTATAATACTTCACCAAAAACTTTATTTTCAACTACTATTGTTGTTCTTTCGTTTTCTGTTGATGCTTTTGGATGCCAAGCTACTAAATATTTACCTGGATGATATTTACTGTATTTAACTATTCCATTAAGGGCATATCTTGTAACATGAACATTAATTGGAGACATAAATATAGATACCTGAAGTCTCTTCCCTTTGAAATATTCTGGCTCCTCAACCTCTTCAATAACAACAACCTTGCCATCTACAGGTGCAACAATTTGACGATCATTTATTATTGTAACTCTTTTGGGGTTTCTAAAAAATTGTAAAACAATAATCAAAAACAATAGTAAAGAACTCTGAATACCTTTTTGAAACCACAATGATTCAATATATCTTTCTGAAAATAATATTCCTGTAAGAACTATTAGGAATGTAAAAACTATAATTCTGTAACCTTCTTTGTGAAAACTTGGCATTATGTTTAAATTATAAAGTGTATGTACAAATATACAAAGGGAGCAACAAACAACAAACTATCTAGTCTATCTAATATTCCTCCATGACCAGGCATAATATTACCACTATCTTTTGTATGAGCTTGTCTTTTAAATTTAGACTCTACAAGATCGCCAATAGTTCCAAGAAAAGAGGCAATAAATGAAATTACTAACAAATTTATTAGAGATAAAAAGTCACAAAAATAGGATAATAAAAAGGCTGAAAGCAATGTAAAGAACATACCTCCAATAAAACCTTCTATTGTTTTCTTTGGTGAAACACTTTCAAATAACTTTCTTTTACCAAAATTTTTTCCAACAAAAAAAGCAAAGCTATCATTAACCCAAATAAAAATAATTAAGGACAAAATAATTGATACCTCATAATGTCCGTTAACAAATGGAAGTAACATTAAGAAAATAACTGAAAGAAGTAGGTATCGAATAGAAATATCAAATTTCTGAATTTTATTTGAAGGATAATTTTCCTTCTTCATGAATAGGTTTAAAAACAATTGAATAGACCCTGAAAAACAAAGTGTTAATAAAATCTTGATTGCTGTATCTGATAAAGAATTTGTGAATGCTAAATAGGTTAATACAATCAGTAAACCGTATATTAATAAATTTTTAAATTTTAATAATTTAAAAAATTCCCAAAGTGAAGCAATACCAAATATTAAAATTAAGAGAATGTAGGTTTCTTTTGAAAATAGTATAGCACTGATAAAAAGCACGGCATATATGAAACCGGATATAGCTCTTACGAGAAGTTTAGTCATATTTATAAATCTTCTAAAAGCAACAAATATAGGTTTTTGGAGTTGTTATTCCCGTAGTTTAAAAAATTATCATTGTCTTCATCAATATTATATTTTTTAACGGCGCTAATATTTGTAGGAATAGTTCCATTCTTGCAGTTGGTTTTAATACCTGTTAATCCCTCACCCGTATTTCTGACGAATTGACTTGTTTTTGCAAAAACAATAAAATCATCGGTTAACGAAGCTATTTTGTGAGTACTTAATTGGTTGGATGAAAAGAGTATATCACCATTATCAGAAATTAAATGTTCACATGAAGTAAAAAAAGGTTTTTTATTATCAACTTCTAGCTGAAACTTTACATTCGATTTTTTTAAAAAGTTATTTAACTGTTTATCATAACATGTAATAATATCCCAATTATTTTCAGAAATAATTTGATTTAAATTACTGATAATTTCTTTTTCAGAAATACAATAAAGAAATTTTCCTCCTTTAGAGATAAAATTATGAACAAATGCATCATCTATTGATAATTTGACAATTGGTTTTTTCTCAGCAATTTCTTTGGATAGCTCTTTACTTTTAAATAATTTCCTAAAAAAACTCATTCAAAAATTAATTTTTATTTTCTTCTTTTGTTTCTTCTTGTTTTTCTTTTTTTATTTCTTTTTCTGGAGCTTTTCCCTGTGTTGTTGAATTATCAAATGGTCTTTTACCAAATATTTTGGTTAGATCATCTTTAAAAATAACTTCTTTTTCTAATAATAATTCAGCTAGCACTGTTAATTTTTCTTCGTTTTCACTTAATATCTCTATAGCTCTTTGGTATTGAGATTCAATCATTTTTGATATTTCTTCATCAATAGTTTTTGCTGTATTTTCACTGTAAGGTTTTACAAAAGCATCATTACCTGATGAATCATAATAGGTTAAATTTCCGACTTTTTCATTTAATCCATACACAGTAACCATTGCTCTCGCTTGTTTGGTTACTTTTTCTAAATCACTCAATGCACCTGTGGATATTTTATTAAATATTATTTTTTCTGCAGCTCTACCTCCCAATGTAGCACACATTTCATCTAACATTTGTTCGGTTTGAACAATCATTCTTTCAGCTGGTAAATACCAAGCTGCACCTAAACTTTGACCTCTTGGGACTATAGTTACTTTAACTAAAGGTGCCGCATGTTCTAACATCCAACTAACAGTTGCGTGTCCAGCCTCATGATAAGCGATTGTTTTTTTCTCCTTAGGTGTAATGACCTTATTTTTTTTCTCTAACCCTCCTACTATTCTATCAACAGCATCCAAGAAGTCTTGATGATGTATCGCTTTTTTATTACCTCTGGCCGCTATTAGTGCTGCTTCATTACACATGTTTGCGATGTCCGCTCCAGAAAAACCAGGTGTTTGCTGTGCTAAAAAATCTATTTTAACATCATCTGATAATTTTAATGGCTTGATGTGTACTTCAAATATTTCTTCTCTTTCCTTAATATCTGGGAGATCAACATAAATTTGTCTATCAAAACGTCCTGCTCTCATAAGAGCCGAATCTAAGACATCTGCTCTGTTAGTAGCAGCTAAAACAATAACGTTTACATCTGTACCAAAACCATCCATCTCGGTTAGTAATTGGTTCAGCGTATTTTCTCGTTCATCATTACCTCCAGTCATGCTATTTTTACCTCTAGCTCTTCCAATTGCATCTATTTCATCGATAAAAATGATTGATGGTGATTTTTGAGCAGCTTGTTTAAATAAATCTCGAACTCTGGAAGCTCCTACCCCAACAAACATTTCAACAAAGTCTGAACCTGACAAAGAGAAAAATGGCACTTCTGCTTCACCAGCTACAGCTTTAGCGAGAAGAGTCTTACCAGTTCCTGGAGGACCAACTAATAAAGCTCCTTTTGGAATTTTACCTCCTAAAGCAGTATATTTTTCTGGATTTTTTAAAAAATCTACAATTTCTTGAACCTCTTCCTTTGCTCCTTCTAGACCAGCTACGTTTTCAAAAGTTGTTTTTACCTTGGTATCTTTATCAAATAATTTTGCTTTGGATTTACCAATATTAAAAATCTGGCCGCCACCGCCACCTCCAGCTCCACCTGACATTCTTCTCATGAAAAAAAGCCAAATGGCAATCAATAGTATAAATGGTAAGAAACCAATAATTGAATCAAAAAAACTTCCTCTAGAATCTGAATCCACATCAAAATCTAAGTTTTTATCAACTCTGTATTGATTTAGTTTATTTTCAAAATTTTGAAGATCTCCAAAATCATATTGAAATAAAGGAGAACCTTTTCTAAAAAAAGGGGAGCCGGATTGTTGCTTGTATTTATCCTTAGTTTCTGCTTCTTTTTTTATGTATACTTCAGCAATATTTTTATTAATGATGAGAACTTTGTTAACATCATTTGATTCTAATATTTTAAAGAACCTGTTGGTAGATATTTTTTGTGTAGACAGGGAAGCTTCATTTAAAAAACTAACCCCTATTAAAACAACAAAAATTGCTCCATAAATCCAATACATATTAAACTTGAATTTTGGTACATTAGGTGTTGTATTTTTATTCTTTTCGTTCATCTATCTTTAATTAAGCAGGATTGATTTCAGTTATTTTTGCATCTCCCCAAAGACTCTCAATGTCATAAAACTCTCTAACGTGATTCTGAAAAACATGAACTACCACATTTACATAATCCATTAAAATCCATTCAGAGTTGTTTTGACCCTCAACATGCCATGGTTTGTCCTTAAGTTCTTTACTCACTAATTTCTGAACAGATCCAGTTATTGCATTAACCTGTGTATTTGAATTTCCAGAGCAAATAATAAAATAATCACAAACAGTATTTTCTATACCTCTAAGATCTAAAAGCTGAATGTCATCTCCTTTGACATCATCTATGCCTTTAATGATTACAGATATAAGATCATCTGTGTTAACTGATTTTTTTATCATTAATTTTTTTTATATTTAGTACAAAGTTATTATTTTTTTGCGAGTATATTGCGCTGTATTAAATTAGTTTACACTTTCTTTAACACTTGAGATTAATCAAACTTGATGCCACTAAGTCTACCAATTCTTTTTTGAAAGAATTGGCTAGTAATTCTATGCTTGACGACTATACTGTAGCTGTCACCAATAATCAGACTTCTGGCAGGGGTCAAATGAACACCGCTTGGCATTCAGAACCATATAAAAATCTGACTTTCAGTATATTCACACCTCTTAAAAACTTAAAAATAACACATCAAGCTTATTTAAACTTCGCCATTTCACTTGCTATTTATGATGTTTTATTTCAATTTGCTATTCCCAATTTATCAATTAAATGGCCAAACGACATATTGTCAGCGAATAAAAAAATATGTGGCATTCTCATAGAAACTACTTTTTCAAATCAAAAAATTAAAAATATGATAATGGGAATTGGTTTGAATGTTAATCAAGAGATATTTTCGAAAAAGATTTCTAATGCGAGTTCTTTAAAAATTATCATGAAAAAAGATTTTGATCTAGAAATACTTCTAAACAAAATTATTGAAAGAATTCAATTTAGGATTTCATTAATTGAAAATGGAAAATTTACTGAGACACATAACGAATATCATAATGTATTATATAGAAGAGAAATACCCACAACATTTATAGACAAAGTAACTGGTACTTTTTTTATGGGCAAGATCCAAGGAATTGCCTCTAACGGAAAAATAAAAATACAATTAGACGATGACTCTATTAAAGAGTTTGGGCTAAAACAAATTTCATTTGCTAAAGCTTAGACATATTTTCTGTAAGGGTTTCTATAAAAGTTGTTAATGGTTTTTTTACCATCATTGCCATCATTGGATTAAAATCTCCTTTAAACTCTAATTGAACCTCTGAGACTTGGTCAGACAAAGAGGATATGTTAGCTTCTAGAGTGAAAGATAATTTACTACTCGCTGCCCCCAGAACAACTTTAGAATACTCAGAACAATCTCCTAAAACTAGTCTAATTTCTGGCATGCCTTTAAGAGCAAATAAAAAGGAATTTCCATCTACCTCAAACTTTTCAGTGTTAGAAGGCATTAATAATTCAAAATTATTAAGCGTTGTAAAGAATTCGTAAATACCTTTTTCAGATCTATCAATCGTTATTTTTTTTCCTTCTATATGCATACTATTATGGTTTCCAATTTTCTGGATTTTTTCTCCATTCTGTTAATGTATCTAATTCTTTTTCGGTAATATATTTGCTATCCATTGCTTGTTCTAATAAATGGAAATAGTCACTCAAGGTCGTGAGGTCTACATTACTGTTTTTAAAATTTTCAGAGGCCAAGTCAAATCCATATGAGAAAATAGCTACCATTCCCTTAACAGTTGCTCCAGATTCCTTAAGAGCTTTCACTGAATTTAAGCTACTTTTACCAGTACTAATAAGGTCTTCAATTACTACCACATTCTGACCATTTTCTAAATGCCCCTCTATTTGATTTTTACGACCATGACTTTTAGGTTCTGGTCTAACATAAATGAAAGGAACGCCTAACTCTTGCGCTACTAATACACCGATAGCTATGGCTCCAGTAGCAACTCCAGCAATTACGTCTGGCTTACCATATTTAGACTCAACTATTTTTGAAATTTCTTCTTTTAAAAAGACACGGACAGGAGGATAGGAAAGAGTAACTCTATTGTCACAATAGATTGGTGATTTCCAACCTGAAGCCCAAGTGAATGGCTCAGTAGGGCTTAACTTGATGGCTTTTACTTGTAATAAAACCTCTGCAGTCTTTTTTGCTATATCTTTGTGTAAAATCATATTCGCAAATGTATAAAGTTTTTATTAATGAAAGACCTATTATTTTGACAGATTCTTTCTGTAAAGAAAGTGATTTTGTTCATTTAAATTATGAAGAGATTACCATACCTGAAATCATTTCTAAACTAACAAAAGCATCAATAGGCGGGATGGTGCTTTTTTGTAAAAATCTCGAAGAATCTTGGGACGATTTTAAAAGTAACTTTAAAGTTATACCAGCTGCTGGTGGATTGGTATTAAATGAAGAAAATGAATTTTTATTTATTTTCAGAGGTTGTAAGTGGGATTTACCTAAAGGAAGAGTTGAGAAAGGAGAAAAGATTAAAGAAACTGCTGTAAGAGAAGTACAAGAAGAGTGTGGTATTTCAAATGTAATCGTTCATGAATTTTTAACAACTACGCATCACATATTTTATTACAATGAAAAAATTAAATTAAAAGAAACTCACTGGTTTTACATGAAATTAAATGGTAGAGAAATTTTAACTCCTCAATTAGAGGAAGGAATTACTGATGTTGTTTTTAAAAACAAAGAAGACTCTGTGAGAGCTCTTCAAAATAGTTATAAAAATATTAACTTAGTTTTTAAGGCTTTTTACCAAAATCAATACTAAAAAAACGATCCTCTTATAAGTTTAATTCGTTAAACACTTTATAGTGTGTTTGATTTATTCTACTATCTTTGCCGACTTTAAAAAACCCATCATATCATGAATGCATTTGTTAGGAAAAGAGTAAAAAACGTACAAAATGACATCCTTTCAGGAATTACAGTAGCATTAGCATTGGTTCCAGAAGCAGTTGCTTTTGCTTTTGTGGCCGGTGTAGATCCTTTAGTTGGTTTGTATGCAGCATTTATGGTAGGTTTAATCACCTCTATTTTTGGAGGGAGACCTGGAATGATTTCTGGAGCTACAGGTGCACTAGCAGTTGTAATGGTAAGTTTGGTTAGCGAGGGAAATGCAATGGGAACTGCAAGTGAAAACTTGGGGCTATACTACCTTTTTTTGACAGTAATTTTAATGGGATTTATTCAGATACTCGCGGGAGTTTTTAAACTTGGAAAATTTGTTCGTTTAATTCCTCACCCTGTAATGATGGGCTTTGTAAACGGATTAGCTATTGTTATTTTCCTATCGCAACTTGGTATGTTTAAAACTTCTGTTGGAAGTGAGAAAGTATGGCTAGATGGTGAAAACTTGTATATGATGATTGGCCTGGTAGGACTAACTATGTTAATTATGTGGGGACTTCCTAAAATTAAGGCAACTAAGAAATTGCCAGAAGCATTAATTGCCATTCTATTAGTTGCCGGAATTGTAATCTTTTCAAATCTAAATGTGGCTACTGTTGGATCATTTATTAGAGATGGTGGTGGTGAAGGTCTTCAAGGTAGTTTTCCAACCTTAGAATTAGATACTTTCTCTAAAATACCTATGAGCTTAAACACGTTTTTATTTATTCTTCCTTACGCTCTAATTCTAGCTTCCATAGGTTTAATAGAGTCTTTAATGACCCTAAATCTTGTAGACGACTTAACAGAAACTAGAGGAAACTCAAATAGAGAATGTATTGCTCAAGGAAGTGCTAACATCATTACCGGTTTGTTCGGAGGTATGGGAGGTTGTGCTATGATAGGACAATCCATCATAAATATTAAAGGAGGGGGAAGAGGAAGATTATCTGGAATTACAGCAGCAGTTATGCTATTGATTTTTATATTATTTGCTTCTTCGTATATAGAACAAGTTCCAATTGCCGCATTGGTTGGAGTAATGTTTATGGTTGTTATTGGAACATTTGCATGGTCTAGTTTTAGAATTATGAACAAAATACCCATGTCAGATTTGATTGTATTAATTTTAGTTTCTGGACTTACTGTTATTTTTGATTTAGCCATAGCCGTAATAGCGGGGGTAATCGTAAGCGCATTAGTATTTTCATGGGAAAATGCAAAAAGAATTAGAGCTAGAAAAAGAATTAAAAAAGATGGAACTAAGGTCTATGAAATATGGGGACCTCTTTTCTTTGGAAGCATCACTGCCTTTAATGATAAATTTGATGTGAAAAATGATCCAGATTCTGTAGAGATAGATTTTGTAGAATCTAGGATTTCAGATCACTCTGCATTAGAAGCAATTTTTGTACTAGTAGAAAAATATCAGGCTGTTGGAAAAAAAATCACCTTGAAACATCTAAGTGCAGATTGTAAAGTATTATTGTATAAAGCTAATCCTATATTTCATCAGGTAATAGAGGAGGATATTGAAGATCCTCGTTATCACCTAGCAGCTAATCCAGAAAAATTCCCAAAATCACTATCTGAATATAAATTTTAATATTTGAAGCCTAGCTTTTAACTCTACACCATTCCGTGATCAGACAAAGGTAACGAACGAACTCGCTTTCCCGTAGCACTAAAAATTGCATTGGTAATAGCAGCAGAAACTGGCGGAACACCTGGTTCTCCAACTCCTGTTGGATCTTCATCATTATCAACTAAGTGAACATGAATATTAGGTGCGTCTATCATTCGAGTCATTTGATAATCGTGAAAATTACTTTGATCTACAGTACCATTTTTAGTAGAAATTTTACCAAACATCGTAATAGACATTCCAAAAATTGCTGCACCTTCCATTTGATTAATTACAGCATCTCTGTTCACGTACATTCCACAATCTAAAACAGAATATATATTTTCAATTTTTACTTTTTCACTTTTTACAGAAACCTCTACTACAGTAGCAACATAACTATAAAAACTATAATGAATAGCTACTCCTAAACCGTGACCTTCTGGGAGTTCTCTTTTCCAGTCAGATAGTTTTTTTGCTTCTAATAATACATTTTTTAGTCGTGCTACATTAAATGGATGAGGAGATTTTTCAGTTGAAATTTTATCTTCTCCTAATAAATTAAGTCTAAAATCTATAGCATCTTTTCCAGAGGCGACGGCCAATTCGTCAACAAAAGAATTAATTCCAAATCCGCTGATAATATTGGAAACAGAACGCAACCAACCTATTCTCAAATGAGATTCAGCTTTGGCATTCTCTATTTGAATATTTGGAATATTATATGGATTATTGGTAAAACCCATTCCTAACTCAAATCCCGCAATATAATCAGACATTGGCTTAAAACTTGATGTTATAGATGGAAACGCTACACGGTGCAACCAGCCTGTCACATTGCCATTCTTATCCAGTGAGCCTTTCACATATTGTGCGTTTTGAGCATGGTAAAAACTATGTTGGATATCATCTTCACGTGACCAAACTACTTGAACTGGTGCTTTAATTTTTTGAGACAATGACACCGCTTCCACTACAAAATCAGATTTAGATTTACGTCCAAAAGCACCCCCTAACATCATAACATTGATTGTAATATCTTCAATGGCAAATCCAAAAAAATGAGCAATTTCAGCACGAACCGTCTGTGGATCTTGAACTGGCGCCCAAACATCACATTTTCCATCACGAACCCAAGCCAAAGCATTTGGAACTTCCATAGGCGCATGGGCTAAATGAGGCATTGTATAAGTTGCTTCTATTACTTTATCTGCATTATTAAAAGCCTTAGTCACGTCTCCTTTAAAAGGGGGAACTACTTTAGCTGTATTGTGAATTCTGTCAATAAGTTTTTCTTTAAATTTTTCAGAATCATAAGATTCATTTATTCCAGAATTCCATTCTATATTTAAATTATTTTTCCCTTGAAAAGCAGACCATGTATTGTTAGCTACAACAGCCACACCACCTAGCATTCCAAAAAACTGACCCGCAGGAGGGATTAATCTATCCAATTGAACAACTTGCTCTACTCCAGAAATTTCTTCTGTGTCTGAGCTATCATAGCTTTTTACTGATCCAAAAGTAACAGGACTTCTCGCAATAGATGCATATTTCATGTTTGGTAATCTAGCATCTAATCCGTATTTAGATTTTCCATGAAGAAAATCTTCCATATCAATACCTCTAATTACTTTTTTCCCAATGTATTTAAAGTCTTTTTTATCTTTTAAAATAATATTTTCATCGGATGGAATTGGAATTGTTTTTGCTTCTTCTACTAAATCTCCAAAAAACACTTTTTCACCTGAAGAACTATTTACAATGAAATGGTTTTCGGCTTTACAATTTTCAACAGATGTACCCCATTTATTTGCAGCTGCTTGCTCTAGTATAGAGCGTGCCATTGCTCCCATTTTTCGCATAGGTCTCAAAAGAGTTCTTATACTTCTTGATCCATCTGTATTTTGATTTCCAAACTTAGCATCACCTGTTGCTTGCTGAACACTAACATATTGCCAATCTGCCTCTAAATCTTCAGCAATTGCAGAGGCCATAGAAGTTCTAATGCCTTGACCCATTTCTGATCTTGCGACTACTATGGTTACTTTACCGTCTTTTTGTAATTGAATAAAAAGATTTGGAACAAAAGAAATACCGTCTTCTAGGGTATTGATAACTATTTTTTCTGGTGACACATTGCATCCAAGAATTAATCCTCCAGAAGCTAATCCAACTATTTTTACAAAATCTCTACGTTTCATTTGAATCTTTTCCATTAAGCTTGTTTTTTAAGTTCAACTGCTTCTTTTATTGCCTTTTTTATTCTAACATAGGTTCCACATCTACAAATATTTCCACTCATGGCATTGTCTATATCTTTATCAGTTGGATTTTCGTTGGTATCTAATAACTCAGCTGCAGAAATCAACTGACCAGATTGACAATATCCACATTGTGGTACACTGTTGTTTCTCCAAGCTTGTCGTAACGCTGTTAAACTATCTGATGATCCTTCAATTGTTGTAATTTTCCTACCAACACCTTGGCTAACCATGGTGCTACAAGAGCGAACCACTACTCCATCTATCATAATAGAACAGGCTCCGCACTGAGCTACACCACAACCAAATTTGGTTCCTGTTAACCCAATTAAATCTCTTATTGCCCATAGTAATGGCATACCCTCTGGGGCTTTAATTTGATAATCTTTACCGTTTATTGTAAGTGTTTGCATAGTTTATTTTATTGATGGGTACAAGTTAAGAAAAATAATACTTTTAAAAATATGTAAAATCTACTCATATACCTTATATACAGGTAGTAATAGATGAGCTTTTTCATAATATAAACTTCTCTTGTAAATAAAGTCTAGCTGTGCCCTAGAGTTTTTTGAAAATTCTTTATCGGTGATCATCTTGTCTTTAAAAATAGAATTAAGAGAAGGATTTTCTTTCAAAATTTGCTCGGCAACATCCTCAAAAACATATGATGAGTACCCCTCTTTTTGTTGCAATACGGTATCAAAAAAATTCCAATTAAAAAAAGAATCTGTGGCCTCTGGCTCAAGAGTTTCAAACACATACCTTACTCCTTTCTGATTTGTTGGAATGTATATATCTCCTTCGGAAAAAGTAACAGATGAAAACTCTTTTTTTATTCTTGTACTATAATGCAAATAATGACCTTCATATGCGGTCTTTCTTGTTTTATAATCAGCTACATGAAGTGTTTCTACAACAAATGTAGTATCTGATTTAAACTGGCTATATTCTATGTTGTTATTTTGTAAACGATCTAGAACTCGGTGCCATCCTTTTTTTAAAATATATGCTTTTGGAATGATGATCTCTTTTTTTGGCCTGAACTCATTTACATATTCAACAGGCTCTATATAAGGTTTAGCTTTATCATAAAACAAGCGTTTGCCGTTAGTTACTTTACTAGGAATTTTTTCTCCTTCAAAGCCTCTAAATTGAATCATAGAAGGTTCTTTTTTTGAATTAATTTCAAAGGTGATTGGATAAGTCTTCTTTTTTAAGATTTCATGTATTGCATTTTTACGAACTCTCTTAATATCACTAGATCGATCTCCTATAAAATCTAATACAGAGAACATCAATTCATAGGTTTGATTTACTCGTACATCATATGGCTTTAACATATGTGTTTCTACCATCATCCCTAAAGTATTGAATAAAGTAGAATACCCAGTTGAATACCTTGGAGAATCATAAAATTGAGACCATCCTTCTTTTGGAGTTTTTCCCCAAACATTTACATACGGGGTTACAGGCATATTCTTTATTGCCATAGAACTTTCTAGTGCAGGTCTCATTTGGGTTTCAATAAACTTCCCTAAAGAACCACCTAATTTGTTGTGCTGAGTAAATAAATGGGAAATAGCATATTGGTAATCTGCCCCATTACTAACATGATTGTCTATAAATACATCTGGATCAATCACATGAAAAATTTGTGCAAATGAAGCGGCATTTTTAGTATCTTGTTTTACAAAATCTCTATTTAAATCAAAATTTCTTGCATTTCCTCGAAATCCATATTCTTTTGGTCCATTTTGATTGGCTCTTGAATGTGAATTTCTATTCAATGATCCACCTATATTGTAGATTGGTATCACTGAAATAATTGTATTTTGATATTTATTTTTGAGGGAATCATTTTGAACAATATCTCTTAGCAACAACATAGAAGCATCAATACCATCAGATTCTCCAGGGTGAATTCCATTATTAATTAACACCCTGTTTTTTTTAGAATTTTTAATGGAATTTAATTGTGTTTTACCATCAGTATTATAAACTATCAAATGCAATGGTAAACCAGCATCTGTTTTCCCCATCTCAAAAAATGAAATTTCCGAATATGCATTAGAAAGTTCTTTATAATAATCAATAATATCAACGTATTCTGGTGTTTCTGTACCCTCTGACTTTTCAAATTGAGTGATGAAATAATCACTAGGTTTTTGTTGATTACAGGAGGCAACAGATATTACAAACAAAAAAAATATTATTTTCTTCATAAACCTAAAAGACAATCTTTGAAGAAATACAATTTGGCACTAGACTTGAAACATCTCCACCATTGATTAAGACCTCTCTAACTATAGAAGATGAAATGTAAGATGTTTTTGCTGCAGTTAATAAAAAAACTGTTTCAATTGGTGCTAAATCTCTGTTTGTATGTGCTATTGCTTTTTCAAACTCAAAGTCTGCAGGGTTTCTTAAACCTCTTATGATATAGTCAATACCGTGTTTTTTACATAAATCTACAGTTAAACCCTCATAGGTAACAACCTTCACATTTTTATATTCTTGGAAGCATTCTTCAATAAATTTTTTTCTTTGATCTAGGGAAAACATATATTTTTTGTTGGAATTAATTCCAATAGCAATATAAATTTCGTCAAACAATGGAATTGCTCTTGAAATAACATCTTCATGACCCAGTGTAATTGGGTCAAATGAACCTGGAAAAACTGCTTTTTTCATGTGGTTTAATTTAGCGCCATTTGAATGGCATTATCAAATAAATCAGTTAAACTTATTGATGCTTCTTTAGCTTGTTGGGGTAATAAGCTTTCCTCTGTCATTCCTGGAACAGTATTTATTTCTAAAAAATAAGGCTCTCCGTCAACTAATATAAATTCGGAACGTGAAAATCCACTCATATTCAAAACTCGATAGACTTTTCTTGCAGTATTAATGACTTTCTTTTTTTCAACATCTGATATTCTTGCAGGGGTAATTTCTTTAGATTTACCCTTGTATTTGGCTTCATAATCAAAAAAATCATTTTCTGAAACAATTTCTGTTATTGGCAAAACCTCTATCTTTCCTTGATACTCTATAACACCTACAGAAACCTCCTTACCATCTAAAAATGACTCAATTAAAATTTCTTCATCCTCTTTAAAAGCATTCAAAATGGCATCCTCTAGATTTTCTTCTCTGTATACTTTAGAAATACCAAAACTAGAACCAGATCTATTTGGTTTTACAAAACAAGGTAATCCAACTTTTTCAATAATTTTGACTGTATTTATTTCGTCTCTTTGATGCATATAATAAGAATTGGCTGTTTGAATTCCATACTCTTTAATAACACTTAAAGTGTCTCGTTTATTAAATGTTAGAGACATCTGATAAAAAGGTGCAGAAGTATGCTTAATACCTAGCAAATCAAAATAAGCTACTAGCGCGCCATTTTCTCCCGGATTACCGTGAATAGCATTAAAAACACAATCAAAATTAACTTTAATATCTTTTTTTACAAATGAAAAATCATCTTTGTTAATTTTATATTCTTGAGTATCTAATTTCACAAACCATCTATCTTTTAAGATGTAAACTTTATACAATGTATACTTATTAGCATCGAGAGAGTTATAAACTACATCACCGCTTTTTAAAGAAATTTCAGCTTCAGAGGAATAACCTCCCATAACAATGGCAATATTTTTTTGCATTTAACTATTGGTTTACACACAAACTTAGTTAAAATTTCGTTGATAGATAAAAGAAATGTCAATTCGATTACTTCTATTTTTACATTACATTTGTCATAAAATAAAAAAAGAAAAAAATGAATTTCTTTAGATTTTTAAAAAGTAAGTCATTCCTCGTTCAAATTGCAATTGCTGTTGCAGGTATCTTTTTGTTGGTATTCGTATTAAAATGGTGGCTTGGTTTTACTACAAATCACAAACAAAAAATTCAAGTTCCTGACTTAAATAAAATGTCATTAACTGAAGTTGAAACAACATTAAAAGAATTAAATTTAGACTTTATTGTTATAGATTCTGCTAGTTATAATCCTAACTATCCAAAAAAATCAGTCATAGATCAAACTCCAAAATTTGGAGATTTTGTCAAAGAAAAAAGGAAAATATATTTAACCTTAAATCCAACAAAATATAGAGACGTAAGTATTCCTGACATGAATGGACTTTCAAAACGTCAAGCCATAACTCAATTAGAATCTATCGGATTTAAAATTGGTGATATCTCCTACATACCTGATGTTGGAAAAAATGTAGTACGTGGTTTGAAATTTAACGGAAAAAAATTAAAGTCTGGAGCTAAATTATCAAAAAATGCAACCATAGATTTAATTTTGGGTGATGGAAAGCTTTAATAAATTATGACGGACAATCAAAACACAGATCTTGAAAATGATGAATTATACGAGCATCATAAAATCATAGCTACTGATGGTCAACTCCCTCTCCGTGTTGATAAATTTTTAATGAATTTTATTGAAAATGCTTCACGAAACAAACTTCAACAAGCCGCAAAAGTAGGTAATGTTTTAGTAAATGACATCGCTGTAAAAGCAAATCATAAAGTAAAACCAAAAGATGTAGTTAGAATTGTTTTAGCATATCCACCAGCAGAAAACTTATTGGTTGCAGAAAACATTCCTATTGATATAATTTATGAAGATGAAACTATCATGGTTGTTAATAAACCCGCAGGAATGGTTGTTCATCCTGGACACGGAAATTCTAGCGGAACTTTAGTCAACGGACTTATTTATCATGTAGAAAACCTACCCACTAATAGTAACCAAAGACCTGGTTTGGTTCACAGAATTGATAAAGACACTAGTGGATTATTGGTAGTTGCTAAAACTGAATTTGCCATGGCTCATTTATCCAAGCAATTTTTCGATAGAAAAACCAACCGTAAATATCTTGCTTTAGCATGGGGAAATATTGAGGAAGATGAGGGAACCATAGAAGGAAATATTGGAAGAAGCTTTAAAAATAGATTACAAATGGATGTTTTTCCAGACGGTGAATATGGTAAACATGCAGTTACTCATTTTAAAGTTTTGGAACGTCTTACCTACGTAACATTGGTAGAATGCAAATTAGAAACAGGAAGAACTCATCAAATTAGAGCTCATTTTAAGCATATTGGGCACACATTATTTAATGATGAACGCTATAGAGGAAACGATATTTTAAAAGGAACCACTTATACAAAATATAAGCAATTTGTGGAAAACTGTTTTAAGATACTGCCAAGACAAGCACTTCATGCAAAAACTCTTGGATTTAGACACCCCATTACCAAAGAGATGATGCAATTTGATAGTGAAATTCCAGAAGACATGAGTAAATGTCTTGATAAATGGAAAACATATACAATTAACTCAAAAGATTAATTTTACATATGCTTTCTAATAAAAGGTTACTTGCTTCATGTTAATTGTTAAGTAAAATTTAAATTTCTTCTAAAACTTGACTATCTCTGTTAGTATCTTTATTTTTACTATTTTAATATTTGACCAATGAAAATCATAATTTCTCCTGCTAAATCTTTGGATTTTGAGAGCTCTGCCAAAACAACTATGTTCACTCAACCTTCTTTTTTAAAGGAATCTTCTCAAGTTATAAAAAAACTAAAAGGTTTGTCTAAAAACAGACTTAGTGAATTAATGAAGATATCACCCAATTTAGCAAGCTTAAATTATGATAGAAATCAAAATTGGGAAACTCCTTTTACTACAAAAAATTCAAAACAAGCAATATACGCTTTCACCGGTGAGGTTTTTAAGGGAATAGAAGTATCCTCGCTTGCTGATGACAAAATAAACTCCCTACAAGACAGACTAAGAATTTTATCGGGATTATACGGCTTATTGAAACCTTTAGATTTAATACAGCCCTATCGTTTAGAGATGGGGACTCGAATTAAAATTGGCCAAGCCAACAATCTCTATAAATTTTGGGATACAACTTTAGCAGAGGCTCTAAATAATGAAATGGATGATGGCGAATTACTAATAAATTTAGCTAGTTCAGAATATTTCAAAGCAGTGCCAAAAAAAATATTGAAAAATCAAATGACAACTCCAATTTTTAAGGAATTAAAAAATGGAGAATATAAAATTGTAATGACCTATGCAAAAAGAGCGCGTGGTTTAATGGTCCGTTATATTATAGACAACAATGTTAACTCATTAGAGGAACTTAAGGGGTTCAATGTTGAAGGATATGGATTTTCAGAAGCTTTATCTACAGATTCTGAATTTGTATTTACTAGGTAGTTGTTATTATTTTTTCATCCTACTCATAACCCACACATGGGGTGCTGTCACAGCAAATAAAACAATGAAAATTACTGAATTAAATAAACTTTCACTCAAAAAGTAGTAGGCGCAAACTAGTCCAACAATACTAATCATCCAATAAATTAGGGCAGTTTTCAAATACTCATAAACTGTTTTAAAAGAATATACTCCCGATAAAAATTTAGTTTGTTCTATTATGGAGGGTACACTATGCCACAATACAAAATATATAGCAAAACCTAAGATTAAGGAACTAGTTTTAAAAACCAAGTACAAAAGGAGTATATAAAACAATTCTTTAAAAACATTTAATTTATTTTTTATACCCTTTAAAAACTGAAAGAAATAGAGGCTTAATAAAAGAATGCAAGAGAAAATAAGCATTCTAAATATCCAAGTCTCAGGAATAATTTCACCCGTTAAGTTTAGCATTATTAATTCTACGTCTTTTATATTTTCAATAAAAATCAAAGAAAAGATCAATAAACCGTAAGATATATAAAGGAGAGATTTAAAAATAACTGTTCCATTAAATTTATTTTCTAAATGTTGCTCACCAAAGTGATAAGAACTTAAAAAGACAAAAAATAGGATAGAGAAAAACGGAACTATAATATAAGTTATTACACACAAAATAATAAGCGACAAATAGAAACCTGTGGATTTTAAGAAATCAATTTTACTATTTTGTTGTTTTTTTAGAATTGTAAAATCATTTGAACCATGAACAATTCCTATCGATAAAACAATTATGTACGCAATAGAATCCTCTATAATTTGACCAAATTGAATACTTATCCAAAATAACAGAAATGTAAAAAAAATCATAAAATCTTGATAATGTACTCTCAAAAGACTGGTTTTTTTCCAAAGTTAATATTTTTTTTGTATTTTCGTTCGGGTTCTTTTAATAAAACCTAAACAAAAACTAATTACTAACAAATCAAATTTTTTATGAATTATTTAAATTTTATGGCAATTTCTGTTCCAACTGATGGTACAGGATTTACGTTCTGGCTTGGAGCCATGGCTATGATGGCAGCATCAGTATTTTTCTTCCTGTCTATGAACAGTGTTGATTCTAAATGGAGAACATCTCTTTTAGTCTCTGGACTAATTACATTTATTGCTGCAGTTCACTACATGTACATGAGAGATGCTCATGCAGCAGGTGACTCTACCACAGTGTTCAGGTATGTAGATTGGATTTTAACAGTACCTCTAATGTGTGTTGAATTTTACTTAATACTTAGAGTTGCTGGAGCAACCAAATCACACATGTGGAAATTAATTGGATTCTCAACCATAATGTTAGTCACAGGATTTTTTGGTGAATCTGGCTGGGATGGCGGAATGTTAAACGCTTCCATGTGGGGATTATTATCTGGTCTAGCTTACTTCTATATAGCTTACGAAGTTTGGCTAGGAAGTCTGAAAAAATTAGCTGTTGAAGCTGGAGGTAACGTGCTAAAAGCTCACAATACCTTATGTTGGTTCCTTCTAGTTGGTTGGGCTATTTATCCATTAGGATACATGGCAGGTACTGATGGATGGTACAACGGAATTGAAAATGTTCTTCCTTCTATGGAGGTTATTTACAATATTGGAGATGCTGTCAACAAAATTGGATTTGGTCTTGTAGTTTACACTTTAGCTGTAAGCAAAGACTAATACCCTTTTTAAAAACAATAAAAAAACCCAAGTAATCTAATTACTTGGGTTTTTTATTTGTCTAAAATATAGTAGTTATTTAGACTTAAATGGTAAGTAAGGATTTTTTATGAAGTTTACAAAACTAGAAATAATACCATAGAAAAATTTATAAATTGCTAAAGCAACATATAATTTAGCTAATACTACTACAACACCAACATATTCCCAAGCTACTGATATTAAACCATCCCAGCTCAATGCATTTCCTGATGCCATTGTGGGATCCCAGTTTGCCCAATCATTAGCAAGAATATTACTAATAAATTGAAGATTTAAAAGACTAGCTAACTCTGCAGTGGCTGCCATTGGTAATGCATACGCATAACTGATGTTTTCTACCCACCCAGTAGCAAAATCCCCTGATACACTTAACGAAGTAGCCCACGATAATGTCATTGCAAAAGCTCCAAAAAGAGCAACAATAGCAGCAACATGACCTAATACTTTAATGTTAGCAAGTGCTAAATCTTTAAAAATAAAATCAATTGTTCCGCTTTTAGATTCAGCTAAACTGTCTCCAGCCGCTCTAATTACCTGCGAAATTGGAAATGCTGCATACACCCATATCAACATAGATAGAATATTAGCAACGATATCCATTTTTTCTCCCATTCCTCCATTCCAGAGGGGGGAAAGAATAACAACTAATGATGTTAATAGTACTACAAGAGCAGAAACTGTGTAAAATTTACCCACCCAACTAGGGATGTTACTCTCAGAATCTTGAACCCAAGAGTTAAATGTGTTTCCTGGTAATTTAGAATTGACTACTTGAGGTAAGTCGAGTAATCTGTTTAAAATTTTCTCCATTTTTAAAATATTTATTGGTTAGTACCACTCAAATTACAATTAATTAATTAATTAACAATACTTTAACTTTTTAGAAGCTTCATTTTTTAATGAATTAAGTTGATAAGCAAATGATAAAAAAAATCGTTTTATTACTATAATAGGCACTTAAGCCCTACTTATGAAGAAGAAAAAAGTGTAGTGTACTTGTTAACAACTTATTTAAATTAAAAAGCCTTGAAAATCAGTATTTTAGTGATTTCCATGAAAACAATAAAAAAAATTATTTTGTGAATTTTAAAAGACACTTCATGTTAACTAACAGAATTTTAAGATAAAAACAAATTTTAATTTGGTCTAGAATTTTGATTCTTGAGCTAATTCTTTAACAAGTAAATAATAAAAAATCGCTCTATACTTAACTCTGTTTGTTTTACCCATCAGGTCAGACACTCTCGAAATAGCATCATCCAAATACTCACCATCTTCCAAACTTAATTTATTGATTAAAAAATTATTTTTTACAGTAAATAGTTCCTTTGGATCGGAGGTTGAAACAGAGGCAGCATCCCTCTTAAAGATTGAAGGACCTAAACCTTTAGTTACTTTATTAAATAATTCATCTTCATATGACAATCCCATGGAATCCATATTTTTTTTATAGAAGATAATTTTCTCATCAAATTTACTCATACTTAATTTTTGTATCAATACTAGTGGCCAAATATAAACAAAAACAAACTTGTGAAGTTTATGAATTTAGCTAACAAATATTTAATTTCTGTCAAAATGTCATCAAAAAAAGAGAAAATAGTTTAAAAATGTGACAAACTTTAATTAATAATCTATTGGCATACAAATTGCCAATAACTATAAAAATAAATTGAAGAATTTAATTATAAATATAAAATTATGAGTAAAATTATTGGAATCGATTTAGGAACAACCAATTCATGTGTTTCAGTAATGGAAGGTAATGAACCTGTTGTAATTCCTAACTCAGAAGGAAAAAGAACTACTCCTTCTATTGTTGCTTTTGTAGAGGGTGGAGAAAGAAAAGTTGGAGACCCTGCAAAACGCCAAGCAGTTACTAATCCAACAAAAACAGTTTATTCAATCAAAAGATTCATGGGAAATAAGTTTTCAGAATCTAATAAAGAAGTTACTAGAGTACCTTATAAAGTAGTTAAGGGCGATAATGATACACCTCGTGTTGATATAGACGGTCGTTTGTATACACCACAAGAAATATCAGCAATGGTATTACAAAAAATGAAAAAAACTGCAGAAGACTATTTAGGTCAAGATGTTTCTGAAGCTGTGGTAACAGTCCCTGCATATTTTAATGATGCCCAAAGACAAGCCACAAAAGAAGCTGGTGAGATAGCTGGTTTAAAAGTTAGTAGAATTATTAATGAACCAACAGCAGCAGCTTTAGCATATGGACTAGACAAATCTAATGACGATAAAAAAATTGTTGTATTTGATTTTGGTGGAGGAACTCATGATGTTTCTATACTTGAATTAGGAGACGGAGTTTTTGAGGTATTAGCTACGGACGGAGACACTCATTTAGGTGGAGATGATGTTGATGAAAAAATTATCAACTGGCTAGCAGAAGAATTCAAGGCTGACGAAAATATGGATTTAAGAAAAGATCCTATGGCATTACAACGTTTGAAAGAAGCTGCTGAAAAAGCGAAGATAGAACTATCAAGCACAACTTCAACAGAAATAAATTTACCCTACGTTACAGCTACTGCAAGTGGCCCAAAACACCTGGTAAGAACTTTATCGAAAGCAAAGTTTGAGCAATTAATTGATGACCTTGTAAAAAGAACCATCAAACCATGTCAAACTGCATTAAAAAATGCAGATCTAACTACTTCAGATATAGATGAAATTATTTTAGTAGGAGGTTCTACAAGGATACCAGCTATTCAAGAAGCAGTTGAAAAATTCTTTGGAAAGTCTCCAAGTAAAGGTGTAAATCCAGATGAAGTAGTTTCATTAGGAGCCGCAATACAAGGTGGAGTTTTAACAGGTGAGGTAAAAGATGTTTTATTATTAGATGTTACACCATTATCATTAGGTATTGAAACAATGGGTAATGTATTTACTAAATTAATTGATGCAAATACTACCATACCAACAAAGAAATCACAAGTATTTTCTACCGCAGTAGACAACCAACCATCTGTTGAAATTCACGTATTGCAAGGTGAAAGAGCAATGGCTGCTGACAATAATACAATTGGTCGTTTCCATTTAGATGGACTACCGCCAGCCGGAAGAGGAATTCCACAAATTGAAGTTACCTTTGATATAGATGCAAACGGAATCATTAAAGTTTCAGCTTTAGATAAAGGAACTAACAAGTCTCATGAAATTAGAATTGAAGCCTCGTCTGGTTTATCAGAGGAAGAAATTGAAAAAATGAAGCAAGATGCTGAAGCTAATGCCGATGCAGATAAAACAGCTAAAGAAACTGTAGAGAAAATAAATGCTGCAGATGGAATGATTTTCCAAACAGAAAAGCAACTGAAAGAATTTGGAGAAAAATTATCTGATGATAAAAAAGGTCCAATTGAAGCTGCTTTAGTAGAACTAAAAGCTGCACATGAGTCTAAAGACTTAGCGCAAATTGATGCTGCTATGGAAAAGATTAATGAAGCTTGGAAAGTTGCCTCCGAAGAAATGTACAAAGCAGAACAAGAAGCTGGAGCAAATCCTGGTGCAGATCAAGGTCAGCCAGAATCAGCAACAGAAAGTGATAATGTAGAAGATGTAGATTTCGAAGAAGTTAAATAATTTTCTAGAAATTATATAAAAAATAAAACGCAATCATTAATTTGGTTGCGTTTTATTATTTTAAATAAATACCGATTGATTACTTTCAATAAAAATACCTTTTTCAAAAATACATACTGTGAGTTTCAAGAGGTAAATCATATAGATATTGAAGAAAAAAATTGTTATAAGAGCAAACATAACAGTCTTTATTTCTTTACAAAAGAAGGAGTCTACAGAAAATCAAACCATTGGGGAAGAGTTGCCTCTTGTAGGTGGAAATTGATAACAACTTCATCTTATAAAAATCAACAAACAGTATTAGCATTTGCAAAATGGAAAGATTTTTATTCGTTACATGAGACTGAAAAATTATTTTATATTTCAGTAAATTTTGAAACAAAAAAAACAAAAATTAAAATTTCAAAATCAAAAAAAAGGCCAAATTTACTTACTTTAAATAAAGCTCAAATAAAAGAAAAACAAATTAAACATTTATTTAAGGAGGACAAATGGGCACAATATTTTAATAGTAATATAGAGGAACTTAGGTTTAAAATAATTTCTAAACTTATCAATTCAGACTCACCATTACCATTAATTAAACTAAATTTAAGATTGAATTGAGTACAATATCAAATTTGGTTTTATACATAAAGAATCTTAACATAAAAATTGGAAATTTTTTATGCTAGGGATTAAAAATAATCAAAAAATATTTGAATAATTATAAGATAAAATGAAATTCTTTTTAATCTCCTTTTTACTTTTATTTAATGGTATTTCTACCCTAACTGCTCAGGAAAATAAAACCCTAACAATTACTTTAGAAATCACTACAACAAAGTACAATAAGGGTCATGTACTACTAGCATTGTATGACTCTGAGAAAAATTACATGAAAGAAATCTTTAGAAGCGCTGAAGTTCCCATAAAAAATCACAAGGCAAAAATTGTTTTTAATTTACTTGAAAAAGGTGAATATGCTTTTTCCTTTTTTCAAGATTTGAATGAAAATAAAAAAATAGATACTAATTTTTTAGGTATTCCAAAGGAACCCTATGGATTTTCAAATCAAAAAAAAGGGAGGTTTGGCCCACCTAAGTTTAAGGAAGTTGCTTTTAAATTAAACAAAAGCGATATTTTTAAAATAGTTATCGAATAAGGTGTCTACTTTAACGATTTATTAAAAAAAATAAAGAAACTCTAGATACTTTAAAACCAATTTGCTTTGGTATTTTTAATACTAATATCAATTATTTTAAGTTAAAATTTTATTTATAAGATCTTGTTTCGTTTTTTCATCCTCTCCAAACAACCAGCGTAAGGTATTATCTTCCCAAATCTCGTGATATTGTTTTTGATCAATAATTGAACGCTCTTTTGCTAAATCTAGTAGTTTTCCCGGGTAAGATGATTGAGCATCACTTTCCATTTCTCCCAAAGGATAGGGATCGTCTAGCCCCATAATTACTTGATTAGACCCTTGACGCTCTATCATTAATTTTAAAGAATCTGTATCATGCACCAAGGTATCAAAATAAATATTTGGATGACCTACGGCTTTTCTTGGGTGTATTTTACCTTCAAATAGATCTGGCCTACCATCAAACCCTTGTATTCTTCTTCCTAAATTCATCTGAGCCAATTGTCCACCATGAGCAAAACATGTTCTTATATTAGTAAAACGCTCTTGCATTCCGTTTAATGTGTAAAAATGGTATGCATCACCACATTGAGCCAACATCCAAATTAAATGAAAACGCCAAGAAGTATTTTCTAATTTTATCATTTTATCACCATCATAGGGATGAATTTCTATGGCTAATTTATACTTATCTGCTAATTCAAAAATTGGATCATTCTCTTTATCAAAAACACATCTCCATTGCCCTATAGAATCCATAAAATGAGTTGGCAAGCATAAAACTTTCAAATCTAATACTTCTACACATCGCTCAATTTCCCATAAAGCACCCTGAATAAAACCAGGATGAACTACAAAACCACAAGTAAATTTTGAGGGATAATCTTGTTGTATTTTAGCATTAAAATCATTTTGAAAACGCAGTGCTTTTTTCATTTCCTCTAAACGTAATCCGTTACCATAAAGCTGAGAAAGGTTTAAGACTACTGCGTGATCTATTTTATTTTTTTCCATCCACAATAGTTTTTCATCTAAGAAAAAACTAGAGTCTGTTACCGGACGCTTCCATCCTTTTTGGAGCATGTGCTTTCGTTCATCATCTACCCAGAAAATTTCCTTTTCTTTCATAAATAAAGGAATCTGCTTCGGATAAGGAAGCAAATGTGAATGTCCGTTAATTCTTAGTTTGCGTTTCATTAAGAAATATTATTGATCATAGAATCTTTTGTCAACCTCCATAATTTCACCTGTTTTAGGACAAGTTCTTAATTTTTCATCAGAATAAAACCTTTTAAAAACTGGGAGAAAATCTTTTTCGATATTAGTTAACTTAAAATATTCTTCATAAAGTAACTCATTTGCACTGTCTGAAAACCATAATAAACCATCTTTTTGTTCATTAGTTCTTTTTCTTTCAATTACTAAACCTATTGAACCCTCAGATCTTATTGGTGAATGTGGTATTTTTGCTGGTAATAGAAACATCTCTCCAGCTTTTATTGGAATTTCAACGAGCTTTCCATTTTGTTGTGTTTTTACAAGTATCTCACCCTCTATCTGATAAAATAGCTCTTCTGTTTCATTATAATGATAATCTTTTCTAGCATTTGGACCAGCAACAATCATTACAATATAATCTTCTGACTCTACATATAGATTTTTATTACCTACAGGTGGTTTCAACAAATGTCTATTGTCATCAATCCATTTTTGTAAATTAAAAGGTGTTTTTATTTCCATGAGTTTTATGATGATGAATTTGTTTCAATATATGCTATTTTTACAACTCTTAAAAGTTGAAAATTATTATGAACCCTACTTTACAATGATTTTGTTCTTCCACCATCCACAGGAAGATTAATTCCTGTAATATAACTTGCAGAATTACTAGCTAAAAATGTTACAGCAGCAGCAGTTTCCTCTGGCTTTGCAAATCGTTTTGCCGGTACATAGTCTTTCATAATTTGAGTCATTTTTTCTTGAGTGGTATTTGCACCTTTCGCTTTGATACTAATAATCTGATCTAAACGCGCTGTATCTGTAAATCCTGGTAATACATTATTCATGGTTATTCCAAACTCTGCCAATTCACTTGCCATTGTTTTTGACCAATTAGCTACAGCATTTCTAATGGTATTACTAACACCTAAACCGGGTATTGGTTCTTTCACAGAAGTTGAAATAATATTTATAATTCTTCCAAAACATTGTTTTTTCATAAAAGGAACTACAGATTGCACTAATATTTGATTGACTAATACATGCATTTGAAAAGCCGCCGAAAACTCATCTATACTAGCATCTATGATAGCTCCACTTTTAGGTCCTCCTGTATTATTGATTAAAATATGAAAACTGTTACAAGTAGATAGAACATGCTTAACTTGGTCTGGATTAGAAAAATCTGCTACTAAATATCCATGTTTTTGCTGCCCATTTTGAGGAAGTTCCTTTAGAACTTCTTGAAGTATTTCTTTGTTTCTAGCAATTAAAGTAACATTTACGCCTTCTTTAGCCAAAGCAAATGCTGTAGCCTTTCCTATGCCCTGAGTACTCCCGCAAACAAGTGCGTTTTTATTTTGCAATCCTAATTCCATATGTATATTATATATCTATGTTGATTATTAATTGTATTTAATGCAAATATTTTTAGGTTCTGTAAAAAAGCGCAGAGCCTCAAAACCTCCCTCTCTTCCAACACCTGAATTTTTCACGCCTCCGAATGGAGTTCTAAGGTCTCGTAACAACCATGTATTTACCCAAACGATTCCTGTATGAATCTGCCTAGAGATTCTCATAGTTTTCTTTAGATCATTAGTCCATAATGTAGCAGACAATCCATAAGAACTAACGTTTGCCATTGCTAATACTTCATTTTCATTATTAAAAGGCATAATGGTTACCACGGGTCCAAATATTTCTTCTTGATTTAACAAACATGAATTATCTTTAACCTCTATGATGGTAGGCTCTAAATAATAGCCACTTTCAAAATTATGAACAGAAACTGAATTTCCTCCAAAAATTACTTTCCCTCCATATTGCGCTGCATTATCAATATATGACCTAACTTTTTCTAGATGTGGTTTTGAAACTAAAGCACCCAAATCTGAGGTTGAATCAAAAGGATTACCAACTTTTAATTTTGATACAGCAGTTATAAAATCAGTTTTAAATTTTTGATAGATTGATGCTTCAATAAAAATTCTACTTCCACATAAACAAATTTGACCTTGGTTGGCAAATGAGGATCTAACTGTTGTCTGTAACATTTCACTATAATCACAATCTGAGAAAATAATAGCTGGATTTTTCCCACCCAACTCAAGTGATAATTTTTTAAACATTGGCGCCGCAACTTTAGCAATATGAGCACCTGTTTGAGTACCTCCAGTAAATGAAATCGCTTTAATTTCTGGATGAGCAACAATAGCCTGCCCTATAGTTTTCCCTGAACCGTGAACAATATTTAAAACGCCTTTTGGTAGACCTGCTTCATTTAATATCTCCCCTAATAAAAAAGCAGTCATTGGAGTAATTTCACTTGGTTTAGCCACAACACAATTTCCTGCAGCTATTGCAGGTGCAATTTTCCATGTAAATAAATACAGCGGCAGATTCCATGGTGAAATACATCCAACAACACCAATAGGTTGTCTAAGTGTAAAATTAATAGCATTTAATCCGACACTATCATGGGTTTCTGAGGCAAATTGAGTAATAGCATTGGCAAAAAACTGAAAATTAGCAGCAGCTCTTGGAATATCAATAGATTTAGCTAACTCTAGAGGCTTTCCATTATCTTTAGCTTCAGCTGCAGCAAGTTCTGGTAATTTTTTAGTTATTAAATGAGCAATCTTAGAGAGAATTTGTGATCTTTTTTCTAAAGTTGTTTCAGACCATTTTGGAAATGCATTTTTTGCCGCTTTAAATGCATTTTTTAAATCTATATCTGAAGAATTAGGAATTTGACTATAAATCTCACCGTTAGAAGGATTATAATTATCAATCCAATTATCTAAAATTGGATTTACAAATTCACCGTTAATGTAATTTTTAATTTTCATGATAATTTCTGTGTCCAACTAAATTATATATAACATCTTTTTAGTTATGTAGCTCAAAAAGCTACTCATTAAAACTGATATTTAATCGCGAAAGACAAATTTTAATTCCTTGTCTAAAATTACTGTTTTTTATATGCTGTTACTTTAATTTCTACAACTAAATCTGGATGTGGTAATTGATGAACAGCTACAGTAGTTCTTGAAGGACCTGTTTCCTTATCAAAAAACTCTCCATAGGCTTTATTATACTCTGCAAAATCATTCATATTAACAAGAAAAGAAGAAACATCTACCACATCTTTTAAGCTTGCCCCAACAGTTTGAAGATTTTTGTCAATATTTCGTAAAACTTCTCTTGTTTGCTCTACAATATTTAATCGCTTTGTTCCCATTTCATCAATAATCGTTACTCCAGCAATACTGTTATCTTCTCTTCGAGAACTAGTCCCCGATACAAAAATAAAATCTCCTACAACTTTTACATGAGGGTAAGCTCCTCTTGGCGATACTTTAGTACTCATTTTTTTAATTATAATAATTAATAGTCTCTTTAACGCTGATATGTAATAGGATTACACATCAGCTAAAGTATAAATATACACAAGTTCATTAACAATACAATTATGAAGAATTTTGATCTTATTGGACGCTATTGATAAAACGACTAAATATTTTATATGTCATTATTTTATACAGGTAATTACATCAAAAGTTTATTTGTTTCCTCTTGTACTTTGTAAAAGATTTTATTCATTAATTCTTTAGACATTTGTAATGAAGAAGAATATATTGGATTTTCTGCCATTTTTAGTAAGACTTTATCTTGTGCTCTTCCTTTTGTCATTGCCTCATGATATCCAATATACTCATTAAAAGTAACCAAAGAGTATTTAGAAAAATATTCTGTTGGAAAATACTTTTCTAAGTTCATTTCAACAATTCTTTTTTCTTTGAATAACGGATTAGCAACATGATCACGCATTTCGTAATAATTATCAATAGCTAAATCTGCAATAGCGTCTGTATCAATTTTTCGTTGTTTTTGAAATTCTGAAAATACTGTTAACCAGTCTCCTTCGAATTGATTTAACACGTTGTCAAAAACATAAACATCCTCAAAAGAAGCATTCATTCCTTGTCCATAAAAAGGTACAATAGCATGTGAGGAGTCACCAAGTAATAATGTATTTCCTTTATAGGACCAAGGATAGCACTTAACAGTCCCTAACTTACCAGTTGGATTATTTTCAAATTCTTTTAATACATCTGGAATTAATGACAAAGCATCTGGAAAGTCTTTTTTAAAAAATTCTATAATCTTTTCTTCTGTAACTAGATTGTCAAAATTATACAATCCCTCAGAATAACTTAAAAATAACGTTACCGTAAAACTTCCATCCATATTTGGGAGTGCAATAAGCATATAATCTCCTCGAGGCCATATATGAAGATGTTCTTTACTTATAATATGGTTTCCGTTTATATCAGCAGGTATTTCGAGTTCTTTATATCCATGTGTCAGAAAGTCTTGAGTTACACTAAACTCAGGAAATTGTTTTTCATAGCTTTTTCTCAATGAGGAACCAGCACCATCTGTTCCAAAAATAACATCAGCCTGCACAGTAAATTGTTTTTCAGAATCAAAAGATTGAAAACTTGCTATTTTAGTTTCAATATCTATCTCTAAACACCTGGTGTTGAAATGAATTTTTACATTTGAATATTTTTCTGCTTCGGTGAGCAATAGTCCGTTTAGGTCTCCTCTAGATATCGAATTGATAAACTCTCCTTCTCTTCCAGAATAATTAGACTCAAAAGTATTTGATGCTACATCATGCATTAAACGACCTTTCATTGGAATACATAACTCTCTTGCCTTTTCCTCAATACCAGCCATTCGAAGGGCCTTTAAGCCTCTGTTAGACAAAGCTAAATTAATTGATCTTCCAGCTGAAATATCTGACTTTCTTAGATCAGACCTACTTTCATAAACTACTACTTGATAGCCTCTTTGAGCCATTCTTAATGCTAGCATAGAGCCACACAAACCAGCTCCAACTATAAGTATTTTCTCTTTTTTATTCATTTACAATAAACTTTCTAAAATTGTTACCATATGATATACATCTTCAAAACTTGTATACATTGGTACTGGGGCACATCTAATAACATCCGGTTCACGCCAGTCTGTTATGATGTTGTTTTCTGTTAGTTTTTTATGAAGATTTTTATCTGTGTTTTTAACTTGTAAAGACAACTGACAACCTCTTTCATTTGGGTTAGTAGGTGTTATTATCTTGATGGTATCTGAAGCTATTTCATTAACTAAATACTCAAAGAAACCTGTTAATTTTTTTGATTTTTTAACCAATGCATCCATCCCTACTTTTTCAAAAATATCTAAAGATGCCTTAACAGCTGCCATTGATAAAATAGGAGGATTACTTAATTGCCAACCCTCTGCACCTTCCATTACATCAAAAGGTTGCCTCATATTAAATCGTGTTTCTTTGTTGTGATTCCACCAACCTGCAAATCTTGGTAAATCTTTTCTTTGTGCGTGTTTTTCATGTACAAACAATCCTGATAAACTTCCAGGGCCAGAATTTAAATACTTATAGGTACACCAAGCTGCAAAATCAATAGAACTGTCATGAAGATTGGGTTGAATATTTCCTGCTCCGTGAGCTAAATCTATTCCTACCATACATTTTTTTGCATGCCCTAATTCAGCAATTTTTTTGATATCCAAATATTGCCCTGTGTAATAATTAACTCCACCAATTAACAACAAAGCTACCTCATCACCTTGTGAATCTAGTATGGATTTCAAATCCTCTAATTCAAGTAATTCTTTTCCTTCTTTTGGTTTCCATTCTATGAGAGCTTCCTCTGGATCGAATCCATGAAAAGATAATTGCGACTGAACAGCATATCTATCTGATGGAAATGCATCACTTTCAATAATTATTTTATACTTGGTTTTTGAAGGCTGATAAAAAGACACCATCAATAAATGAAGATTAGTTGTTAATGTATTCATAACAACTACTTCAATAGGCTTTGCACCAACAACTTTTGCCATAGTATCTGTTAAAAGCTCATGATATGACAACCATGGGTTTTTTGCTTCAAAATGTCCTTCTACCCCAAAATTTGCCCAATCATGAAGCTCTTGCTCAATATATTTAGAAGTGATTTTTGGTTGTAACCCTAACGAATTTCCGGTAAAATAAAGCCATTCTTTTCCGTGTTTATCTCTAGGAATATGAAATTGATTTCTAAGGTATGAGATTGGATCTTCTTGATCTAATTGTTTTGCGTAGTCTAGTGAATTTTGGTAAGTCATTAAATAAAAAACGATTGCTCTCAAATATAGAACAATCATTTTTTAGAAAATAATTTTTATGATTTTTTTGACAAACAGCATTAATACAATACACGAAACTTTATAGTTCCTTCAACATCTTTTAGGGCTTTAATTACTTTCTTATTGTATTCTTTGTCTATATCTGTAATTACGTATCCAACTTTTGCATCGGTAGATAAGAATTGACCTATAATATTTAATTCAAATTCAGCTAAAACTCTATTAATATTGGCCATTACCCCTGGTACATTTTTATGAATATGTAAAAAACGATGAGCTTTGATTTGCCTTGGCAATCTAATATTAGGAAAATTAACAGCATCAACTGTATTTCCAGAATTTATATAAGCCATTATTTTTCCAGGCACAAAATCTGCAATATCTCGCTGTGCTTCTTCTGTACTTCCCCCTACATGTGGGGTTAATATAACATTATCTAACCCTTTTAAATCTGTATAATAATCTCCATTAGCTCTTGGCTCTTCTGGATATACATCTATGGCAGCTCCTGCTAGTTTTCCTGACTCTAAAACTTCCCTAAGTGCTTTGATGTCTACCACAAATCCTCTAGAAAGATTTACTAGATGAGCTCCATCTTTCATTTGAGCCAGCTCATTCTTACCTATAAAATTTTTATTAGCAGCATTGTCATCTATGTGTAATGTTACTACATCAGAAATAGCTAGCAACTCTTTTAAATTTTGAATTCTTGTTGCATTTCCTAGGGCTAACTTATCCTCTACATCAAAATAATAGACATCCATTCCTAATGCCTCAGCTAAAACTGATAGTTGTTTCCCAATATTTCCATATCCAACTATTCCTAATTTTTTACCTCTTACCTCTCTTGAGCCTTCAGCTGTTTTATTCCATTGTCCATTGTGTAATTCTGTACTCCTTTGAAATACTGATCGCATGAGCATAATAATTTCACCAATAGCTAATTCCACGACAGATCTAGTGTTGCTGTAGGGTGCATTAAAAACAGTAATTCCATTTTCTTTACATGCATCTAAATCTATCTGCTTAGTTCCAATACAAAAGGCACCAATACTCATTAATTTGGTAGCCGATTCTACTACTCTCTTGGTTACTTTAGTTTTAGATCTTATACCCAACACATGAACTCCCTCTAATTTTTTTATTAATTCATCTTCAGATAAACTAGTTTTTACAGTTTCTACAGAAAACCCATCTCCAGTTAATTTTTCAAAAGCATCTGGATGAACATTTTCTAATAATAAAATTTTGATTCTATTTTTAGGATATGAAATGTTTCTTGGAAGCTTATTTACATACAAAAATTCGTCAAAATTTGGCGTAATGTGATCTGCATTTTCTATCGTCTTTTCTCTAGAAATATTTTCGGTGTATGCAAAAAAAGTATCAGCAACTCCAGCTTCTTTTGTAACGTAATCACTATAGCCATCACCTATTACTTGAATCTCACCTTCAAGATCTAAATTTTTTAAACATTGAATTTTCCCATTGTGAGTAGACAACACATTGTTACTGTCAAAACCTACAATTAAATCATTATCATCATATTCAAATGTATTGGCAAAAACTCTCTCTGTAGGAATATTATAATCTTTAACTATATCGTCAATAAACTCTTTAAAGCCACAAGAAATAACGTAAATATTATCAGAAAAGTTTTCAAAAAATTCTTTATTTCTCTCGATAGAAATAGAAACCTTCTTTCGTAACTGATTGATAAGAATAGGAAGATCCGATTTTTTTGCATTTAATAGTTGTATCCTTTTTTTTAGGGATTCTGTGAAGGAAATTCTACCATCAATTCCAAGGTTAGTAATGTCTACTATCTCATTAATTATCTCGTCTTTTTTACTATTGTTAACCAACGAAATTTCTGCTAGAACATCCAGAGCTTCAACACTTGTTAGTGTACTGTCAAAATCAAATACAAAATTTCTTTTTGTTTGAATCATGTTTACTTTTTCTATGCAATAAATTTACGAAATGAGAAGCTATAATTTCATACAAGAATTATTTTTTTACTACAACGTTTTCATCAATCATTATAAACCAATAAAAGAATTGATATTAAATGAAATTATTAAACTTAATTTTAAAAAATAAGAAGTAATATCCACCATAAAACCGGTAGAGACTCTACCCAAAAAGAGCTATAGTATTTAGATTGATTTTGAGTGGAACGCATCAAAAATAAAAGTAAAATAAAACAAATTATTAGGAAAATATTTTTATGAGATAGAGATGCTGTTAATAAAAACTCAAGGGTTAATGAAAAAAGCAGCAAAACAAAACCAACTTTTTTTGTTTTTTTAACTCCAATCTTTTGAGGAAGAGTTTTAATGTCTTTAATATCTAGATGCATGTCTCTAATTTCAAAAGGAAATATTAAAACCAAAACAAAAAACATCCGTTGCAAAAACGATAAAATTAAATCAACGCCTATGGGAGTTTCATGAACTAATAACGGAATACTAGAGCTAACACCTGCCCAAACAAAAGCTACTAGGAATATTTTCAAATAACTTACTTTTCTTAAATTTTTTTGAAATCCACTAAGAAAAGGCACTACATAAATAAAAGTAATGATCATAAAAGGAAAAAAATAAAACAACGCTACTGAAGAAATTTTTGTGCCATAATAAATAAGAAAAAAAAAACTTAAAAAAGAAAAAATTTGAATCAATCTCATGTTTTTTGTCAGACTCATATGATAGAATTTAGCTACACCTGCATACTTAATAAAATTGTACCCAGTTATGGTTCCATAAAAAATAAAATAATCTAAGTTTTCATTGTAAGATATTCCTGCATATAATTCTGTAATTCTAACGAGTGAATACACCGACAAAGCCACGTGAATACTAGAGTTAATGTAAAAATTAAAGATTAATTTCATATATGTCATTAGACAAAAATAAGAATTCTTTTATCAACAACTACATGTTAATTATTTGATAGTATTTTAACTATTTTATAAGTAAATAATTTCTCATTTTTTCGTTAATTTTGCATAAAATTCATATCACTATACCAATGAACACTAATTCATTTCAAAGAAGACATATTGGACCAGATGAAAATGAACAAAAGCAAATGCTTGATGTTATTGGAATTAAAAGTCTTGACCAATTGATTAAGGAGACTATCCCGGAGGATATTAGACTTCAAAAATCTCTGGATTTGGAAGATCCAATGAGTGAATATGAATATTTAAACCACATTGAAGAACTTTCAAAGAAAAACAAAATATTTAAGAGTTACATTGGACTTGGTTATCATGAAGCTATAGTGCCAAGTGTTATCAAAAGGAATATATTAGAAAACCCAGGATGGTATACTGCATACACACCTTATCAAGCAGAAATTGCTCAAGGAAGATTGGAAGCCTTGTTAAATTATCAGACTATGGTATGCGATTTAACCGGTATGGAATTGGCTAATGCTTCTCTGTTAGATGAGTCTACAGCTGCAGCTGAAGCTATGGCTTTATTATTTGATGTACGTGAAAGATCACAAAAAAAAGCAGGTGTAAATAAGTTCTTTGTTTCCGAGGAAGTATTGCCACAAACTTTATCCGTATTAAAAACTAGAGCAATCCCTATTGGAGTAAATTTGGTAATTGGAAATCATGAAGAATTTGATTTCTCAGATGAATATTATGGAGCTATTGTTCAATATCCAGGAAAACATGGTCAAGTTTATGATTATACTAACTTTATTGGGAAGGCTAATGCCAACAATATTAAAGTAGCTGTTGCTGCTGATATTTTATCTCTTGTAAAATTAAAAGCTCCTGCAGAATTTGGAGCTGATGTAGTTGTAGGAACTACCCAGCGTTTTGGTATTCCTTTAGGCTATGGTGGACCTCACGCTGGATATTTTGCTACAAAATCAGCTTATAAAAGAAGTATTCCTGGAAGAATTATTGGTGTTACGAAAGATAAAAATGGAAATAGAGCACTTCGAATGGCTCTTCAAACTAGAGAGCAACACATCAAAAGAGAAAAAGCTACATCAAATATTTGTACAGCTCAAGTACTACTTGCAGTTATGGCAGGAATGTATGCCACTTATCACGGAAAAAGAGGAATTCAGTTCATTGCCGATTCTGTTCATAAAAGTACAACTACACTAGCTACTTCATTAAATGATTTAGGTTTTAAACAAATTAATAACCATTATTTTGATACAATTACCATAAAAGCAGATGCAATTACTCTGAAAAACACTGCTGAATCCCAAAATATTAATTTTAACTATATAGACAACGAAACTGTCTCTATCTCAATAAACGAGACTGTAGGATTAAAGGAATTAAATGCCATACTTTTCACATTTACAAGTGCTTTTAATCTTCCTGAAAAATTAATCACAAGTTTTACAGAAATTGACTCTATTCCTGACTTAGCTAAAAGAAACACTTCTTTTCTAGACAACGAGATATTTAACTCATTTCAATCAGAAACTGAAATGATGCGATATATAAAAAGACTAGAGCGTAAAGATTTAGCATTAAATCATTCTATGATCTCGCTAGGTTCATGTACAATGAAATTAAATGCTGCCTCAGAGATGCTTCCACTAAGTCATGCAAACTGGGGTAATATTCATCCATTTGTTCCTCTAAATCAAGCAGAAGGATATCAGGAGGTATTGACTAAACTGGAAGAACAATTAAATGAAATTACAGGTTTTGCAGGTACTTCACTGCAACCAAATTCTGGAGCTCAAGGAGAATTTGCTGGCTTGATGACTATTAGAGCTTATCATATTAACAACGGAGATCATCACAGAAATATTTGTTTAATTCCTGCTTCTGCTCATGGAACTAATCCTGCCTCAGCAGTAATGGCGGGAATGAAAGTAATTGTTACAAAAACAGCTGAAAACGGAAATATTGATGTTCTTGATCTTAAAGAAAAGGCATTAAAATATAAAGATAATTTAGCTGCTTTGATGGTAACTTATCCATCCACTCATGGTGTTTTTGAGAGCGCAATTAAAGAGATTACACAAATTATTCATGACAACGGAGGTCAAGTATATATGGACGGTGCCAACATGAATGCCCAAGTAGGTTTAACTAATCCTGCAACCATTGGCGCAGATGTTTGCCATCTCAACTTACACAAAACATTTGCTATACCTCATGGTGGAGGTGGTCCTGGAGTTGGTCCAATTTGCGTAGCTCCACAACTGGTTCCTTTTTTACCAACAAATCCTCTTATTCCAACTGGGGGTGAAAAAGCGATTACCGCTATATCTGCTGCCCCTTGGGGAAGTGCATTAGCTTGTCTTATTTCCTATGGTTACATTAAAATGCTTGGATCTAAAGGTGTAACAGACTCTACAAAATTAGCTATTCTAAATGCCAACTACATTAAAGAAAGACTAGACGGACATTATGATACTTTATACAAAGGAGAAATGGGAAGAGCTGCCCATGAAATGATTATTGATTGTCGTGATTTTAAAGAAAATGGAATTGAAGTTGTAGATATTGCAAAACGATTGATGGATTACGGTTTTCATGCCCCAACAGTCTCTTTCCCTGTTGCTGGAACAATGATGATTGAACCTACTGAATCTGAAAATATTAGTGAATTAGATAGATTTTGTGAAGCAATGATCTCTATTAGAAAAGAGATAGCATTTGCAATCAAAGATCAACCGAATAATGTTTTAAAGAATGCTCCACATACAATGGCTATGATTACTGCTGATGAATGGGACTTTCCTTATTCTAGACAAGTAGCTGCATTTCCTCTAGAGTTTGTTCACGATAACAAATTCTGGCCAACTGTTAGAAGAGTAGATGAGGCTTTTGGAGACAGAAACTTAATTTGTTCTTGCAATCCTATTGAAGATTATATGGAAGCTTAGTAGAAATAAAAAGAAAATTAAAAAGCCTCGACAATGTCGGGGCTTTTTTTATTCTGTGAATCAAAAAATTATTTTTTGAATTTTGCGTATTTAGTTTTGAACTTATCAATACGACCTGCTGTATCAACTAGTTTAGATTTACCAGTATAAAATGGATGAGATGTTCTAGATATCTCTAATTTTATTAAAGGATACTCTACACCATCAACTTCTAAAGTTTCTTTTGTATTAGCAGTAGAACGTGTTAAAAAAACATCTTCATTAGACATATCTTTAAACGCTACCATTCTATAATTTTCTGGATGTATTCCTTTTTTCATGTTTACTATCTTTAAATATTCTACTTAATGTTTAATTAAGAGCAAAGTTGGTAAAGCCTTCTCGAAATTTATCAAAAAGACACATTTATCCTTTTGAGGATGCAAATTTAACCATATTTTTTAATTTACAAACAAATAAATTGTTTTATTTGTATAAAAATAATCTAAATGAAACCCATCTTCACATTCTCTATTTTACTGTTTATATTCATAGCTATAACTTCATGCGAATCTCAATATAATTTATCAATTATTGCTCCTAAGAAAGCTGTTTTAAATGATAAAGTAGAAATTAGTTTGAGTGAAGAAAATAATTTTCCCATAGAGGAAGTAACTTTTTTTGTAAACGGAAATGAAATTTTATCTGAAAAAAAGTCATTTATTTTAGATACCAAAGAGTATGGAACAGGAAAGTTAATTATTTCTGCAATGGTAGCTTATGGTGATCAGAAAAGTAAAAGAGTTAATAATTCTGTAGAGGTATTTTCAAATACCCCTTTTATATCCTATGGATATAAGATTATAAATACCTACCCACATGATGGAAATGCCTACACTCAAGGATTAGAATATCATAAAGGATTCTTATATGAAACCACAGGTCAAAACGGACAATCTTCCCTAAGAAAAGTTGATTTAAAGACAGGTAAAGTCCTGAAAAAAATTGAGCTTGAAAAAAAATATTTTGGAGAAGGAATGACAATCGTCAATAATAAAATCTATTTTTTAACTTGGAAAGCTAATAAGGGTTTTGTTTATAATCTAAATACATTTGAGTTAGAAAGTGAATTCTCATATAACAGAAGTAAAGAAGGATGGGGCTTAACTCATTCTGAAACTGAATTAATAAAATCTGATGGAACTAGTAAAATTTGGTTTTTAGATCCTTCTTCACAAAAAGAAAAAAGATACATACAGGCCTATACTAATAAACAAAGCATTAGTCAGCTTAATGAACTTGAATTTATTGATGGGAAAATCTATGCTAATTACTGGCAAAAACCTCTAATAGCAATCATCAATCCAAATAATGGTATTGTTGAAGGAATTGCTAACCTTAGTGATTTAGTGAAAGAAATAGAAAAAACTCAAACATTAATAAAAGATAATGATGTTTTAAATGGAATAGCCTATGACAAAGAAACCAATAGATTATTTGTAACTGGCAAAAACTGGCAAAAACTATACGAAATAGAACTTATAAAAAAATAATAATCAACTTAGTTTAAAGTTATACTTTTAAACAAATTTTTTAAATGAGAAATTTACTGATACTTCTATCTATAATTCTAACTTTATCTATTTCATCTTGTCGAAAAGATTTTAGTACAGTGCCAAGTTTTGGTCAATTAGAGTTCTCAAAAGACACCGTTTTTTTAGATACTATATTTTCAAACATTGGATCGGCAACTTATAACTTAAAAGTTTATAACAGAGGAAACCAAGATATTACAATTCCTACTATCGTTTTAGAGAAAGGATTGAGTTCTAACTACAGGTTAAATGTGGATGGAATACCTGGGAAAGATTTTCAAAATATTGATATTTTAGCTAAGGATAGTATTTTTGTTTTTGTTGAAACCACTGTAGATATTTCCTCGATTTCAGATCCATTATATACTGATAAGATTTTATTTGATAACGGAACTAATCAACAAGAAGTAGAGTTGGTGACGCTTGTTCAAGATGCAAACTTTATTTTTCCTGACAGAGACCCATTTACTATGACCGTAAATTCTCTGATATTAGATGGTGAAACCACTTCCATCAACGGGCGATTTTTAACCACTGAAGAACTTATTTTCACGAATACAAAACCTACAGTTATATATGGATATGCTGCTGTTCCAGAAAATAGTACATTAACGGTTACAGCTGGAGCAAAAGTTTATTTTCACAATAATTCTGGATTAATCATTGATCGAGGAGCAAGCTTAAAAGTAAATGGGAGTCTAAATGAAAAAGTAGTTTTTGAGGGTGACAGGTTAGAAAATACATTTAGTAATATTCCTGGCCAATGGGGAACCATTTGGCTAAGAGCTGGAAGTAAAGAAAACGAGATCAATAACGCTCAAATAAAAAATGGAATCATTGGGATTCTAGTTGATTCAATATCATTGAATACAACTCCTACGTTGATTATAAAGAATTCTGAGATCACAAATCATTCAAACTTTGGTTTGTATGGAAGAGAAACAAGTATTGTTGGGGAAAATTTAGTCATTGGTAATGCGGGAGAAGCATCTCTTGCGTGTACTATCGGTGGAAACTATAACTTTACTCATAGTACGTTTGCAAATTATTGGACTAATGGTATTAGATCATTACAAACTGTTTATATTAACAATTTTTACACCTATAATAATTCTAGTGGACAAGAAATTACCGAAACTAGAGACTTAGTTGCCGCTAATTTTACAAATTGTATTATTGATGGCAATAATAATATAGAATTTCTTCCAGATAGAGTTGAGGGAAGTATTTTTAATTTTAAAGTATCTAACACTTTGATAAAATTTTCTGATCTCAATAATTTATTTACTGGAATTCCTGAAATAAATTTTGATGATACTAATTTGTATGATAATATTATCCTAAATGGGGTATCACATTTTAAAAACCCAACTATGAATGATTTTATTATAGGGCAAGAAAGCCAAGCTATTAACTTTGGGAATTCTGATGGAGCCAATTTAATCCCTTTAGACATTTTAGGAGTCTCAAGATTATTGAGCCCTGATGCTGGAGCTTACCAACACATTGATTTTTAAAATAGATACTATATCTTTAAATTAAACATGAACCATTACCAATAAAATAGAAATGAAATGAAAAAAGTAATTATTACAGGTACTAGTAGAGGAATTGGTTTTGAATTAGCTCAACAATTTGCCAAGAATAATTTTCAAGTTCTGGCGCTTTCAAGAAATAGCGCTCCGCTTGAAAATTTAAAATTAAATAATATAACTACTTTATCGGTTGATGTTAGTAGCAACAAAGACTTAAAAAAAGTAGCTACTTACATTCACAAAAATTGGAATGAAGTTGATATTTTGATTCATAATGCTGGATTTCTAATTAATAAGCCTTTTGAGAATTTAACAAAAGATGATTTTTTAAAAGTATATAATGTAAATATTTTTGGTGTTGCTGAATTGACTCAAATATGCATCCCTTTTTTGAAAAAAGGGAGTCATGTTGTAACAATAAGTAGTATGGGTGGTATTCAAGGTAGTTTAAAGTTTCCTGGATTAGCTGCATACAGCTCAGCAAAAGGTGCTGTTATAACCTTATCAGAATTACTTGCAGAAGAATATAAAGAAAAAGAAATTGCATTTAATGTTCTGGCTCTTGGCGCAGTACAAACAGAAATGCTTGCAGAAGCATTTCCAGATTACCAGGCCTCTCTTCAAGCAAATGAAATGGCAAATTATATATATAATTTTGCAATTTCAGGAAATAAATTTTATAATGGTAAAGTGCTACAGGTATCTAATACAACACCTTAACTTTTTTTGAATTTCATTACTTTATAAACCTAGAAATTGGCTATTAGTTTAAAAAAATACATACCAGAAAAAGCTTCCAATACCTCAGAAGAACTTCTAGAACGTTATAAAATAAATTTAAAAATTGTAAACGAACGTCAAACAAAACATGGTGATTTTAGAAAACTCTCTAATGGAAAACTTCAAATCACTATTAACAACAACTTAAATCCTTATCAATTTTTACTTACTTTAATTCACGAGATTGCTCATCATGTAACTTTTATTGAAAACGGAAGAGTTAAACCTCACGGAAAAGAATGGAAACGAAATTTCCAGCATCTAATGTTACCTTTTTTACAACCCTCTATTTTTCCTAATTATATGCTAACTCCTCTGGCTAATTATTTAAAAAACCCGAAGGCAAGCACAGACAGTGACACAAAGTTATCTTTAGCTCTCAAAGAGAATATTGCTGAAGAAGGAAAGAATTTTATCTTTGAATTACCAATTAATAGTACCTTTATTTTTAAAGGTAAATTGTATGAGAAAGGGAACAAAAGAAAAACTCGATACGAATGCATTCATTTGAAAACAAATCGTGTTTATCTTTTCAATCAAAATGCAGAGGTTATTTTAATGAAAAAATAAAAATATGGAAGACCATCAATCAAATCAATCAGAGGTAAAACAAGAAAATATAAAAAAAGAATTTAAAAGTTTTGCTATTAGTTTAAAAGAGTTCTTTTTTGATCTTCTTGACATTAGAGAAGGAACAGATAAAAAAGTTACTATTCAGAAAATTAAAGATGGAATTCATGTTAAAAGTCACACAGCATGGATTCTTGTTTTCTCAATTATTATTGCCTCCATTGGTTTAAACATAAGTTCTCCAGCAGTTGTTATTGGCGCCATGCTAGTTTCTCCACTTATGGGCCCAATCCTAGGAATTGGTCTCTCAATTGGAATTAACGATATAGACACCATGAAAAGCTCTCTAATAAATCTTGGAGTGATGGTAGGCATCAGTGTTGTCACATCCTTCATATTCTTTAGTATTCCTATATTTCAAGAACTAACACCTGAGTTGTTGGCAAGAACAAAACCAGATGTAAGAGATGTGCTTATTGCAATTGCTGGTGGTTTAACTCTTATTGTAGCTCTCAGTAGATATAAAGAAATGACAAATACTATAGCAGGTATAGCTATTGCTACAGCTTTAATGCCTCCCCTATGTACAGCTGGTTATGGATTAGCTGTAGGTAATTTAACGTTTTTTGGAGGTGCCATGTTTTTGTTCATTATCAATTCTATATTCATAGCTTTAGCTACGTTCGTCATCATTAAATTTTTAAATTTTCCAGTAGTTAAATATATAAATTCTGCGAGTAGAAAAAGAATTGCAAGTTTAGCATCTACTATTGCATTAATAATATTTTCTTATAGTATATATACATTTGTACAGTTATATAAACAAAATACATTTGAACAGAATTCAACTAAATTCATTGATGATTTGGAACAAGCCACAGGAGCTGGAATCATCAATAAAAAAATAATCTATGCCGATAAAAGAATTGACTTAGTAAACATTGGAAAAAAATTAACAGAGGATGAACAAATTAAATGGAAATCAAAACTAGCAGAATATAAATTAAATAATACTACGCTGAAAATTACACAAGATGAAGAAACCTCAAAATTATCTGACAAAGTAAAGTCGATTGAAGATTTATATGTGAAAAATCAAAAGTTGATTGCCTCTAAAGAAGAGAGTATTCAGGAAAAAGATGATAAAATTAAAGAATTAATTAAAGCTTTAGAAAAACTAACTAAAGAAGAAATTCCTTTTACTCAAATTAGTCAAGAAGCAAAAATTAATTACGAAGGATTAAAAACTATTAGTTTCTCAAAAGTTATTTCAACAAATTTTGAAACAATAGACACAATCCCTGTAGCCACAATTAGTTGGTATGATAGTATTACAAATAAAGATGAGCTAGGAGTTAAAATGACTAAATGGTTACAAAAAAGATTAAATTTAGAGAACCTAATTCTAAAAGAAAATTTAAATAAGCAATAAAAAAACTCCAAACAAATGTTTGGAGTTTAATTTTTGTGACCGGGCTGGGGCTCGAACCCAGGACCCTCTCCTTAAAAGGGAGATGCTCTACCAACTGAGCTACCAGGTCATATTATTCCTTAGCGGCTGCAAATATAAAAGCAAATTATCAATTTTCAAACTAAATTTTTATTTAGTTTCATTTAAATAAGCAAGTCGAACTTTTTTAAATAATTCAGAGCTATAAACAAATTTTACAACAGCTTCATTATCAGTTTTAAAGATCTCTTTATTAGTTCCTTCCCAAGCCTTTACACCATCCTTTAAAAAGACAATTTTATCACCAATTTGCATTACAGAATTCATATCATGTGTATTAATAACTGTAGTTATTTGATATTCATCAGTAATTTCTTGGATTAAATTATCAATTAGTATAGCCGTATTGGGATCTAAACCAGAGTTTGGTTCATCACAAAATAAGTATTTTGGATTCATAACTATGGCTCTGGCAATAGCAACTCTCTTTTGCATTCCTCCAGAAAGTTCTGCAGGAAATTTAAAATTAGAATTTTCTAAGTTCACTCTTTTCAAGACAAAATTGACTCTTTCTATCATTTCTTCTTGAGATTGCTTTTTAAACATTTTCAAGGGAAACATTACGTTTTCCTGAACAGTTTGTGAATCAAATAATGCACTCCCTTGAAACACCATACCAATTTCTTGTCGCCATTGTCTTTTTTGTTCAATAGTAAACTGAGTATTGACTGCACCGTCAAAAGAGATAGTTCCGCTTTCAGGAACATGAAGACCTATCAATGATTTTAAAAAAACCGTTTTTCCAGATCCACTTTGTCCAATAATTAGACTAGTTTTTCCTGACTCAAAGGTAGCTGAAATTCCCTTCAATACTTGAGTACCATCAAAACCTTTATATAGCTTATCTACAATAATCATTTAAGTAAGCAATAATTGAGTTAAAAAATAATTTGTAATCACTATTAATATGATAGTCCATACCACCGCCTGAGTACTTGCTTTTCCAACTGCAATGGAACCGCCTTTAACATAATATCCGTGATAAGAGGGAACTGTTGCAATAAGAAATGCAAATATCAATGTCTTTATAAGAGCGTATTTAACTAAGAAAGGATTAAAATCTAGCTGTAAACCTTGCATATAATCAATCTCTGAAAACATTGAAGAGGTAAAACCTGCTACCCATCCACCAAAAATCCCAAGAAACATAGCTAATACAATCAAGAATGGATAAAAGAAAACAGTTGCTAAAACTTTTGGAAGCACTAAATGATTTATAGAATTAATCCCCATCACTTCAAGTGCATCTATTTGTTCAGTAACTCTCATACTTCCTATACTTGAAGTTATGTAGGAGCCAACTTTTCCTGCTAATATAATAGAACAAAATGTTGGTGCAAATTCTAAAATTACAGAACGTTTTGTTGCAAACCCTACTAAATATTTTGGTATAAGAGGGTTTTCTATGTTCAAAGCAGTTTGAAGAGCAATAACTCCTCCAATAAAAAAAGAAATAAATATTACAATTCCAATAGATTTTAATCCAAGTTCATCAAACTCTCTAAAGACAGTTTCTCTAAAAACCCTTCCTCTCTGGGGTCTCTTAAAAACCTGACCTAGCATCATGAAATATTTACCGATATGTTTGAGGTAAGTCATTAATAAATGTTCTTTATGCTAAAATATTAAAATATCATTAACCTTAGGTATAATAACTAGCATTAAAATAAAATAATTACAATAGTAACTACACATTATATTTTAGGCAGAAAAACTTCAGCCATCATGCAACGCGCACTTCCACCTCCACAAGCTTCAATGGTATCTAAAGAACTTGAAATTATTTTGCAATGATTATTTATTTGAGCTATCTGTGAGGTGGTTAATGAATCATAAGCAGCTTTACTCATTACTAAAAATAATTCATTGTCTGTGCCACGAACTTGCAACATATTTCCTGCAAAGCTAGCTACTTGTTCTTCTGAAATTTCAATAATCTTTTTACCATCTTCTTTTAAATGTTTCAAAACATTTTTTCGCTCTTTCTTATCATCAATACTTCCCAAACAAATGACAGCAAACGTTTCAGCTAGACACATCATAACATTGGTATGATATATGGCTTCTCTTTTAGAATTAACTGTCTGGTTAGCAGTGAAAATTACTGGAGTATATTCAAAATCTTCACAAAACTCGATCAATAAGTTTTCATCTGCCCTAGGTGATAAAGCACAATATGCCTTTCTATTAATTCTATCTAATAATAAACATCCTGTTCCCTCAAGGAATACCTCATGATTTTCAGCATTAGAATAATCAATTGTGTTTTTAATTACAAACCCCTCCTCCTCTAACGTATCCAAAATGTCTTCCCTTCTCTCTAATCTTCTGTTTTTAGCAAACATAGGATACAAACCAACAGTACCATTTTCATGAAAAGAAATCCAATTATTAGGAAATATAGAATCTGGTGTATCTGTGTTTTCTATATCTGAGATTACAACCACTTGCACACCAAAAGATTTGAGCTTATCCACATAAGCATCAAATTCTTTTTGAGCTTTAGCATTAACAGAAGAAGGCAATATATTATCTAAAACCTTTTGGTAATAATTGTTTACAGCTGTTTGCTCATTCATCCTAAAATTAATAGGGCGAATCATTAAAATTGAATTAGTGGTTTGTAACATAATAATAAGTTTCGTTCACAAAATTATTACTTTTTAGCTTCCAAAAAAAAGAAGCATGCTCTTAATTTAAACTAAAAATTAAATTATAAAATGAAATAATTAACAGGTCTTTGAGTTTTATTTAACAAAATTTAATAATATTTCTGTTTAATGTTATGTTAGTTTTGTTAAACAATTTAAAACCCACATTATGAAAAAACTATTAAAAATTATTCCTATTTTATTTTTAACTATTTTATTTTTACAATCATGTGACAATGATGATGATACTGTAATTCCTCCTGTAACTAACAATATTGTTGATATTGCACAGAGTTCAGAAGATTTTACAAGTTTAGTAGCTGCCCTTCAGAAAGCAAATTTAGTTACAACACTACAAACTCAAGGACCTTTCACAGTTTTAGCCCCAACAAATGCAGCCTTCTCAACATTTCTACTAGACAATGGTTTTGGTAGTTTAGATGAGGTTCCTGTTGATGTTTTAACTAATATACTTCTTAATCATGTTGTAGGAGGTAGATTAGCATCTACAGATTTAACAACTGGGTATGCATCAACTTTTGCTACATCTTCAGCATCAAATGCGTCAATGTCAATCTTTATTGACACCTCAAATGGTGTAAGATTTAATGGTGTTTCTTCTGTTACCACTGCTGATATTTCAGCTGACAACGGAATTGTTCATGTTGTAGATGCAGTTATTGGATTGCCTACAATTGCTACATTTGCAACCTCCAACAACGCACTGTCTATTTTAGTTGATGCTTTGGTATACGCTGACAGTGGAAGCCCAACAGTGCCATATATTTCTACAGTTTCTGATGCAACTGCTGGACCTTTTACCGTTTTTACTCCAACAAATGACGCTTTTGCTGATTTGTTAACTGAACTAAATGCAAACGCACTCACCGATTTACCACCTTCAGCGATTAATGACGTTTTGTTATATCACATTGTAGGTGCTAATGTTCTCTCAGGACAATTAACTTCTGGTCCTGTTGCAACTTTAGGTGGAAATATAACAGCAAATACATCAGATTTCACATTAACTGACCCAAACAATCGAGTAAGTAATATTATTACTTCATTGGTAGACATTCAAGCAGAGAATGGTGTAGTCCACGTTATTGATAAAGTAATTTTACCTTTACAATAATTTCTTATTACTACCATATAAAAAAGTTCATCACTATGTGATGAACTTTTTTTTTAAATAATTAATTCTATTGAGATACTAGTAACAAATCTAAAGTAGATATTTTTTATGTTGAGAATTCAATAGTTTTTAATTATAACTCTTCATATAATCAATTTTAATCTTAATATCCACAAGATCATTTATAACTTATTGTAGATTTAGTCCCTTACCAAAGGTAATGTAGAGCATCTTAGCAAACCTTCCTGTTTAGCTATTTCTGAGTAAGATACTTTTTCTACGGTAAAACCTTGATTTGAAAGCCAAGTATTTAATCTAATAAAATTTTTTTCAGAAATTATGATATCTTCAGAAATAGAGAATACATTACTATTCATTTGATACATCTCTTCTTTTGTAATTTCAAATACGTTTTCTTTACCAAAAAATTCTACTAACCAATTAAAATCTTTTTCATTCAAAAACCCATTCTTATGGATAATTGCTTTATTTTTTCCTATAGGTTGAAAGCAACAATCTAGATGAAGTGCATTTTCTTTAGCATTATCATTTGATTTTCTTAATTCAAAAGATTTAACGGTTTTATGAGGAAATAAATCTTGTATAGCTTTTACAGCACTTATGTTAGTTCTAGCAGTAATGTAATCTGGATAATCCTCTCCTGAATAAGTTCCAATAAAAATATAATTATTCCAAGGCATCACATCACCTCCTTCAACATGGCATTCTTCGGGAAGCGTAATTTTATTCTCATTTGGAATTTGATCTAATATATAATCTATTGCTTCAATTTCTTGATCTCTATCTGGTAATATATTAGCTATAATAAACTTATCTTCAATCACAAAACCAATATCTCTAGAAAAAATTTGATTGTAATTCTCAATGATTTTTGGCCTAAACACACTAACATTATACTTATCAAACACGTTGGCTAAAGATTGCATTTCAATTATCATATCTTGCTCAGAAGGGTAAGTGCCAGCTTTTACATGCATTTTACTTTTAGGATCATAACACTGCTCCAGGGATGGAGAGGGTCCATTATGATAAGCTGTGCCTAATATCACTGCTCTTAACCTTGAAGTTTCGTTTTGAATATTTAAATTTAACATGAAAAAAAATAAAAACTACTGATATAGAAATTTAGATTAGCTAAAACAATATTCTATAGATTTAATCCTTAAAAACTTATTTTAAAAATTAATACTATTCTACTAAGATGCCTCTACCTTTTTTGAATAGCTTTGAATTTTCTAAGAGATTCTCCGGTATATATTTGACGGGGTCTTCCAATAGGCTCTTTTCCTAAACGCATTTCTCTCCATTGTGCAATCCACCCAGGTAAACGTCCAAGTGCAAACATAACGGTGAACATTTCAACAGGTATTCCCATGGCTCTATAAATAATTCCAGAATAAAAATCTACGTTAGGATATAATTTTCTATCAACAAAATATGGATCGTTTAATGCTTCTTGTTCTAAAGATTTAGCAACATCTAAAATTGGATCATCTATTCCAAGATCATTCAAAACTTGATCAGCAGCAACTTTAATAATTTTTGCTCTTGGATCAAAGTTTTTATAAACTCTATGTCCAAATCCCATTAACCTGAAAGGATCATTTTTATCCTTAGCCTTAGCCATATATTTTTTAGTATCTCCACCGTCTTCTTTGATAGACTCAAGCATTTCAAGAACTGCTTGATTTGCACCACCATGAAGCGGACCCCAAAGTGCAGAAATACCAGCAGATAACGAAGCAAATAAACCCGCATGTGAAGAACCAACTATTCTAACAGTAGAGGTAGAACAATTTTGCTCATGATCTGCATGTAGAATTAATAACTTATTTAAAGCATCTTTTACTATTGGATTAACTGTATATTCTTCATTAGGTTTTGAAAACATCATATTCATAACATTCTCTACATATCCTAGTGAATTTGAACCATAGTTTAATGGCAACCCATTAATTTTTCTCATTGCCCAGGAAACTAAAACAGGAAGTTTTCCCATAATTTTCACGATAGCTCGGTACATTTCTTCATCAGAATCTACATTTACCGAAGAAGGGTTAAAAGCCGTTAATGCACTTGTTAATGAGGACAAAATACCCATAGGATGAGCAATCTTTGGAAATGCATCCAAAATTTTTCTAACATCATCATCTACAATAGCATTTTCTTTAATATCAGAGTGAAATTTAACTAATTTCTCTTTAGTTGGTAACTCTCCAAAAATCAGCAAATAAGCTACCTCTAGAAAATCTGCTTTCTCTGCTAAATCCTCTATCGAATAACCCCTGTATCTCAAAACTCCTTTTTCTCCATTTAGAAAAGTGATAGCACTTTTACAAGCCCCTGTATTTTTATAACCTGGATCTATAGTAATTACTCCGTTAGTTTCTCCTCTTAGAGTTTTAATATCGATAGCTAATTCATTTTCAGATCCTTTGATTATGGGAAATTCATATGAGTTATCACCGATTTTTAATTTAGCTGTTTCTGACATTTTTTTCTTAGTTTCTATTTTAAAAGAAGTGACACAAAGATAGGTATTTTAGAAGTTTTTTATAAAAAACTTGGATAGTTTTTGAATATGAAAAAAATAACACCTAACTAATATTAAAATCAATAAAAAAAACCTCTTAATTGACACTAAGAGGTTTGAATGCTGTAAACAAATTTATTTATATTTTAAATGCTTTATCTTTTGGAAAGTAAGCAACATTTCCTAATTCTTCCTCTATTCTTAATAACTGATTGTACTTAGCCATTCTGTCTGATCGTGATGCAGAACCTGTTTTTATTTGACCACAATTTAATGCAACTGCTAAATCTGCGATTGTTGTGTCTTCAGTTTCTCCTGAACGATGACTCATTACAGATGTAAAGCCTGCATTTTTTGCCATATTAACTGCATCAATAGTTTCGGTTAATGTTCCTATTTGATTTACTTTTATCAAAATTGAATTAGCGATACCATTTTCTATTCCACGAGATAATCTTTTGACATTTGTTACGAATAAATCGTCACCTACCAATTGAACTCTATCACCTATTTTATCAGTTAAATATTTCCAACCTTCCCAATCATTTTCATCCATACCATCTTCTATAGAAATAATAGGATAATTAGAAGCTAATTCAGCTAAATAGTCTGCTTGTTCTTGGCTAGATCTAATTTTTCCTGACTTCCCTTCAAACTTAGAATAATCATAATTACCACCTTCATAAAATTCAGCTGCAGCACAATCTAGAGCTATCATAATATCATCTCCCAATTTATATCCTGCATTTTTTACAGCCAAAGCTATTGTATCAAGTGCATCTTCTGTACCATCTAGTGTTGGAGCAAAACCACCTTCATCACCAACAGCTGTAGAAAGATTTCTATCATGTAAAACTTTCTTTAAGTTGTGAAAAATTTCAGATCCCATTTGCATGGCATGTGAAAAATTATCAGCTTTAACAGGCATAACCATAAACTCTTGAAAAGCAATAGGTGCATCAGAATGCGAACCTCCATTAATAATATTCATCATAGGCACAGGAAGTGTGTTCGCTGATACTCCTCCAATATATCTATACAGAGGCAGCCCTAACTCATTAGCTGCAGCTTTAGCTGTAGCCAATGAAACACCTAATATGGCATTAGCTCCCAATCTAGATTTGTTTGGTGTACCATCCAAATCAATCATAATTTGATCAATTTCATTTTGTTCAAAAACAGAAACACCAAGCAATTCTTGTGATATAAGCGTATTTACATTTTCAATTGCATTTTTTACTCCTTTTCCCATATAATTCTTACCACCGTCTCTTAACTCAACAGCTTCGTGCTCACCAGTTGACGCACCAGAGGGCACAGCTGCTCTACCGGAAATTCCGTTTTCCGTTGTAACATCTACTTCAATTGTTGGATTCCCTCTAGAATCAAATATTTGTCTTGCATGAATGTTTATGATAATACTCATTTTAATGAAATTTTTGTTTTATTTATTGGCTAAATTACACAATATGGAGGTGTTTTATTTACAAAGAAGCATATTTATTACGAAAACGATTTCAACTATTAATTTAGGATTACCCGAATTCAAAAAAAATAGATAGTAAAAAAAAACCCACTCCTAAGAGTGGGAAAAATTGCTATGAAAAAGAAAGTGATGTTAGACATCACTAATACAAAAGTAACACTAATTATTAATTCAACAAAAAAAGTATTAAGAAATTAATAACTTTTTTAAAAGAAAAACAATACTATTAGTGAAAATTTAAAGATTTATTAAAATCAGATTAACATATGTAAATTATCGAATGTTTTCTATGAATTGATCAAACAGATAATCTGCATCATTTGGACCAGGACTTGCCTCAGGATGATATTGAACAGAGAAACAATTTTTATTTTTTAATCGAATACCAGCTACTGTATGATCATTTAAATGAACATGGGTAATTTCTATATCTGGATGTATTTCAGTTTCCTCTCTGTTAATGGCAAATCCATGGTTTTGTGAAGTAATTTCTCCTCTACCAGTGAGTAAATTTTTAACTGGATGGTTAATTCCTCTGTGTCCGTTATGCATTTTATAGGTAGATATTCCGTTCGCTAAAGCTATTACCTGATGCCCCAAACAGATACCGAATAAAGGTAAATCTCTTTTAATAATTTCTTTGGCCAACTGTTGAGCTTGTTTAAGTGGCTCTGGATCTCCTGGTCCATTAGAAATAAAATAACCATCTGGATTCCATGAATGTAAATCTTCAAATGTCGAATCGTATGGAAATACTTTTACAAAAGCTCCTCTTTTTACAAAGTTTCTTATAATATTCTTTTTAATACCAATATCTAGTGCTGCTATTTTTAAATCAGAATTTTCATCACCAACAAAATAGGGTTCTTTCGTAGAGACTTTAGAAGCCAACTCCAAACCTTCCATAGAAGGAACTTTTGATAATTGATCTTTTAAGCTATTAATATTGTCTATTTCTGTGGAGATAATTGCATTCATAGCTCCATGATCTCTAATATAGGAAACAAGAGCCCTAGTATCTACATCTGAAATAGCTACTAAATTATGTTTTACGAACCAATCTTTAAGGTTCCCACTTGAATCAACTCTAGAGTGTTCAAAACTAAAATTCCTCACAATTAGACCAGAAATCTTTATACCATCGGATTCTACTTCGGAGGTGTTTACACCGTAATTTCCGATATGAGCATTGGTGGTTACCATGATTTGCCCAAAATAAGATGGGTCAGTAAATATCTCCTGATAACCAGTCATTCCTGTATTAAAACAGATTTCTCCAGTTACTGTCCCTTCAATTCCAACAGATTTACCATAAAAAATAGTTCCATCTGCTAATAAAACTAATGCTTTTTTTCGTTGTTGATATTTCATTGAATTCGTATTCTAAGTTTGGTTCTAAAAAATTTTCGTAAAAATAGGAATATTTATTTTTAATTTAATTTTTTATCAAAAAAAAGAGCAGACTAAAATTTAGTCTGCTCTATTTAACATTTATTTTAAAACATTAATTTATTCTTCAGATTTATCTTCCTTGGCAGAATCAACTACTTCGTTTGTAGTTGCAACCTCGTCAGATTTCTTTCTTCTACTTCTACGTGTAGTTTTCTTTGCTTTATTTCCTTTAGGATTGTAGATTTCATTGTAATCAACTAATTCTACCATGGCCATAGGTGCGTTATCACCTTGACGATTTCCTAATTTAATAATACGAATATAACCCCCAGGTCTATCAGCAATTTTTACTGAAATCTCTTTAAAAAGTTCAGTTACTGCATACTTATCTCTTAGGTAACTAAAAACAACTCTTCTATTATGAGTCGTATCTGATTTAGATTTTGTAATTAATGGCTCAACAAATACTCTTAATGCTTTTGCTTTTGCAACAGTAGTATTTATACGCTTATGTTCTATTAAAGAACAAGCCATGTTTGCTAACATTGCTTTTCTATGAGCTGTTTGCCTTCCTAAATGATTAAATTTCTTTCCGTGTCTCATGACGTTTGTTTTATGCTTTCATCTTGCTCAACTCTCTCTGAGGTGCAAATTATGAAAGGTTAATCTCTATCTAATTTATATTTTACTAAATCCATTCCAAAATTTAATCCTTTTACATTCACTAGTTCTTCTAGTTCAGTTAATGATTTTTTACCAAAATTTCTGAATTTCATTAGATCACTTTTGTTAAAGGAAACTAAATCTCCTAATGTATCAACTTCTGCAGCTTTTAAGCAATTTAATGCTCTAACAGAAAGATCCATATCTATCAATCTAGTTTTTAATAACTGACGCATATGAAGAGATTCCTCGTCATAAGTTTCAGTTTGTGCAATTTCGTCTGCTTCAAGAGTTATTCTCTCATCAGAAAATAACATGAAATGATGTATTAAAATCTTTGCAGCTTCCGTTAAAGCATCTTTTGGATTAATTGACCCATCAGTTTCAATATCAAAGATTAATTTTTCATAATCTGTTTTTTGCTCTACACGAAAATTCTCGATAGCATACTTTACATTCTTAATTGGGGTATATATAGAATCTGTAAAAATTGTACCAATTGGTGCACCTGATTTTTTATTCTCTTCTGCAGGTACAAATCCTCTACCTTTTTCTATAGTTAACTCCATGTTAATCTTAACAGATTTATCCATGTTACAAATTACTAAGTCTGGATTTAATACCTGAAAGCCAGAAATAAATTTTTGTAAGTCACCTGCGGTAAGTTGATCTTGCCCTGAAACAGCAATAGAAACGGTTTCTCTGTCAGATTCTTCAATTTGCTTTTTAAATCTAACTTGCTTAAGATTTAGAATAATTTCAGTTACATCTTCTACAATTCCTTTAATTGTTGAAAACTCGTGCTCTACACCATCTACTCGTAATGATGTAATTGCAAATCCTTCAAGAGAGGATAATAATACTCTTCTTAAAGCATTTCCTACTGTTAAACCAAAACCTTGTTCTAAAGGTCTAAACTCAAATCTACCAGAAAAATCTGTAGATTCAATCATAATAACCTTGTCAGGTTTTTGAAAATTTAAAATTGCCATGTGTTTTCTTCGTTTTAATTGTTAGTTGGTTGCGCGGTTTATGAGCGTGAAGAATTGCGAATAAACCCTTTGGCCAAATACCAATGTGGTTAATTTATTATTTAGAATATAATTCTACTATTAATTGTTCTTTAATGTTTTCTGGTATTTGTAATCTCTGTGGAGTTTTTACAAAAGTACCTTCTTTTTTATCAGAATTCCAACTTAACCATTCGTAAACGGCACTGCTAGATGCTAAAGAATCTTCAATAGCTTGTAGTGATTTAGATTTTTCTCTTACTGCAACTACATCTCCTTCTTTTAAAGAATACGATGGAATATTAACAAGTTCTCCATTGACTGTAATGTGTCTGTGAGAAACTAATTGACGAGCACCTCTTCTTGATTTTGAAATACCTAAACGGAAAACTACATTATCTAAACGAGCTTCACATAATTGTAATAAAACCTCACCTGTAATTCCTTTTGAGGAAGATGCTTTTTTAAATAAATTACTGAATTGACGTTCTAATATTCCGTAAGAATATTTAGCTTTTTGCTTTTCCATTAATTGGACAGCATATTCTGATTTCTTTCCTCTTCTTTTAGCATTTCCATGCTGTCCTGGAGGATAATTCCTTTTTTCGAAACTCTTGTCAGCTCCGAATATTGCTTCGCCAAATTTACGAGCAATCTTTGTTTTTGGTCCTGTATATCTTGCCATTTCTTTTGTTTTGTAATAGGGATTATGAATTAAGGCTTACTCCTTCGATAATCTGATTCCTATCAATTAAAATTTATTATACTCGTCTTCTTTTTGGTGGACGACAACCATTGTGAGGTGTTGGAGTAACATCAATAATTTCTGTAACTTCAATCCCTGAATTGTGAATAGATCTGATAGCAGATTCTCTACCGTTACCTGGTCCTTTCACATAAACTTTTACTTTACGTAACCCTGCTTCGTGAGCAACTTTAGAACAATCTTCAGCAGCTAATTGAGCAGCATAAGGAGTATTCTTTTTAGATCCTCTAAATCCCATTTTTCCAGCTGATGACCATGAAATAACGTCACCTTTCTTGTTTGTTAAAGAAATAATGATGTTGTTAAATGATGCTGTAACATGAGCTTCTCCAGTAGACTCTATGATTACTTTACGTTTTTTTGAACTTGTTTTTGCCATAATAATTTGGTATTTAGCAATAATGCCCTAGTAAATTGTGTCATTAACACGGCACACTAGTTAGTTAAAGCTTTTGTAACTTATTTTTTCTTGTTAGCTACTGTTTTTCTCTTACCTTTTCTTGTTCTAGAGTTGTTTTTTGTTCTTTGCCCTCTTAAAGGAAGACCAACTCTATGACGAATACCTCTCTGACATCCAATATCCATTAGACGTTTGATACTTAACTGTACCTCAGAACGTAATTCACCTTCTATAGTAAAAGTTCCAACTTGTTCTCTAATTGCAGCGATTTGGTCGTCTGTCCAGTCTTGAACTTTTACACTTTCGTCTACTTTTGCGTTTGCTAAAACTTCTTTAGCTCTACTGTTTCCTATACCAAAGATGTAAGTTAAAGCAATAACTCCTCTTTTATTCTTTGGAATGTCTATACCTGCTATTCTTGCCATTACCCTTGTCTTTGTTTAAATCTAGGATTTTGTTTATTAATTACATATAATCTACCTTTTCTGCGTACTATTTTGCAGTCGGCACTTCTTTTCTTTACTGATGCTCTAACTTTCATTAGTTCTAATTTTTAATATCTATAAGTAATTCTAGCCTTAGATAAATCATAAGGACTCATTTCTAATTTAACTTTATCTCCTGGTAATAATTTAATATAATGCATTCTCATTTTACCAGAAATATGAGCTGTTACAATATGACCGTTTTCTAACTCTACACGAAACATAGCATTTGATAATGCCTCAGTGATAGTTCCATCTTGTTGTATTGCTGATTGTTTAGCCATAATTTACTTTAATGATTTTCTATTACTATTACCTGACTTCATTAAACCGTCATAATGACTATTTAATAAATACGAATTAATTTGTTGTATTGTATCTATAGCTACACCAACCATAATAATTAGTGAAGTACCTCCATAAAATAAAGCCCAACCTTGTTGAACTCCAAACTGAACAACAATTGCAGGAAGGATAGACAATCCTGCTAAGAATAAAGAACCTGGGAAAGTAATTCTAGATAATACAGAATCTAATCTTTCAGCAGTATCTTTTCCTGGTCTAATACCTGGTATAAATCCGCCACTTTTCTTTAAATCATCAGCCATCTTATTCGTTGGAATAGTAATAGCTGTATAAAAGAAACTAAAAATTACAATTAGTAATGCAAATATTACATTATACCAAAATCCAAAAGGATCTTGTAATTCAGAAAGTGCTGGAAATTTTCTTGCTAATGCACCAGGTAAGAACATGATAGCTTGAGCAAAAATGATGGGCATCACTCCAGCAGCATTTAATTTTAATGGAATATAGTCTCTTGATCCTGCGGTATTCTGGATATTTCCAGCAACTGTTCTTCTAGCGTATTGAACAGCAATTTTTCGAACAGCTGTTACCAAATACACACTTAACAGAATAACTACAAACCAAACAATAATTTCAATTAAAACCATCATCACACCACCAGCACCTGCATTTGTTGTCTTTGCCACATACTCTTGTAAAAAAGATGCGGGAAAATTAGCAATAATACCAACTGTTATTAAAAGAGAGATACCATTACCTACCCCTTTATCTGTGATACGCTCCCCCAACCACATAGCAAAAATTGTACCTGCAGTTAATAATATCATAGATGAAAGCCAAAAAGTAGCGCCAGTAACAAGGAATGCCTCTGGCGGTAAGCCAAATGTATTCTGAATAGCTGCTATATAGGTTGGACCTTGAACCATCGTTATTAAAATGGTCAACCATCTAGTTATTTGTGTAATTTTCTTTCTACCACTTTCACCGTCCTTTTGTAATTTTTGCAAATATGGAACTGCTATTCCCATTAATTGCACTACAATAGAAGCAGAGATATAAGGCATAATACCTAACGCCATAATTGATGCTCTAGAAAAAGCACCCCCTGTAAATGCGTTCAATAATCCTAAAAGACCTGAAGAAGTACTCTCTTTTAATGCTGATAGTTGTAATGGATCTATTCCTGGTAATGGAACACCTGCCATAAACCTGTATACAGCGATTAAACCTAGAGTCAGAAGAATTTTGTTTTTTAATTCTTCAATTTTCCAGATATCTTTTAATATGGTTATAAAATTCTTCATTTATAGATTCTTATAAAGTAACTACCTCTCCTCCAGCAGCTTCAATAGCAGCTTTTGCAGTTGCAGTAAATTTATGAACAGTAACGTTTAATTTAGCTTTTAACTCTCCACGACCTAATATTTTTACTAAGTCATTTTTTCCTACAACACCATTTGCAACTAAAATCTCTAAGTTAACTGTATCAGTTATTTTCTTGTTGTCAACTAATTCTTGAAGTTTATCTAAATTGATTCCTGCATATTCCTTACGGTTTATGTTTGTGAAACCAAATTTAGGCACACGTCTTTGAAGTGGCATCTGACCTCCTTCAAAACCAATCTTTCTAGAATAACCTGAACGAGATTTTGCTCCGTTATGACCTCTTGTAGATGTTCCGCCTTTTCCAGATCCTTCTCCTCTTGCAATTCTTTTTGCACTTTTAACAGATCCTTCTGCTGGTTTTAAGTTATGTAAACTCATCTTTTATATTGTATTAAATTTCCGTAACGGAAACTAGGTGTTTAACTCTATTTACCATACCAATTATTGTAGGAGTTGCCTCGTGTTCTACAGTTTGGTTCATTTTACGTAAACCTAGAGCCTCTAAAGTCCTTTTTTGATTTTGAAGGCGCCCGATTTGACTTTTTACTTGTGTAACTTTAATTTTTGCCATCGTGATAGGTTTAACCGTTAAAAACTTTCTCTAAAGATATTCCTCTTTGCTTTGCTATTGCAGCAGCACTACGAAGTTGTAATAAAGCATCAAAAGAAGCTTTTACAACGTTGTGAGGATTTGATGATCCTTGAGATTTTGATAATACATCATGAACACCAACTGATTCTAATACAGCACGAACAGCACCACCAGCGATAACTCCGGTACCATTTGAAGCTGGTTTGATAAACACTTTTGCTCCACCAAACTTCCCTTTTTGTTCGTGAGGTACAGTTCCATTTAAAATTGGGATTCTTACTAAGTTTTTCTTTGCATCTTCAATTGCTTTTGCAATAGCAGATGCTACGTCTTTAGATTTTCCTAATCCGTGACCAACAACTCCGTTTCCATCACCTACAACTACAATGGCAGAAAAACCGAATGCTCTACCACCTTTTGTTACTTTGGTTACACGTTGTACTCCTACAAGTCTGTCAACAAGCTCTAATCCGCTTGGTTTAACTCTTTCTACGTTTTTATATTTATGATACATACTATAGACTTATTAAAATTTTAAACCAGCTTCTCTAGCAGCTTCTGCTAATACTTTTACTCTACCGTGATATAAATATCCGTTTCTATCAAAAGCAACTGTTTCTACTCCAGCTTTAGCAGCTAAATCAGCAATTGATTTACCTACGGCTGCGGCAGCCTCTTGTTTTGTTGTTGCTTTAATTTCTTTATTTCTTGATGAAACTGAAGCAATAGTTGCTCCGTCTACATCGTTTACTAATTGAGCATAAATTTCTTTATTACTTCTGTAAACAGATAATCTTGGTTTCGATGCTGTTCCTGAAACAATCTTTCTAATTCTATACTTAATTCTAGTTCTTCTTTGAAGCTTTGATAATGCCATAACTCTTATAAATTATGCAGATTTACCTGCTTTTCTTCTTAATACTTCACCTACAAACTTAACTCCTTTACCTTTGTAAGGTTCTGGTCTACGGAAACCGCGAATTTTCGCAGCAACTTGTCCAACCAATTGCTTATCATAAGAAGATAGTTTAATAATAGGGTTTTTTCCTTTTTCAGATATCGTTTCAATTTTAACTTCTGGAGCTACTTCTAAAACAATATTGTGAGAAAAACCTAATGCTAAATCTAATTTTTGACCTTGATTTGAAGCTCTGTAACCTACACCGACTAATTCTAATTCTTTAGTCCATCCTTTACTTACACCTTCAATCATATTAGATACTAAAGCTCTCATTAAACCATGCTGAGCTTTGTGGTTTTTACTTTCAGAGGCTCTATCTAATGTGACAGTAGCGTCATCTGTATTTACAGTAATTCCCTCAGAAATGGATTGGGTTAACTCACCCAATTTACCTTTAACTGTAATGATATTTTCGTTTACGTTTACATCTACACCTTGTGGAATGCTAACTGGATTCTTTCCTATTCTACTCATATCTAAGGCTTAATGAACGTAACATAAAACTTCTCCTCCAACATTCTCTG
>Ga0206126_10000127_pt1 | contig 100472 bp, 95 predicted proteins | sample Helgoland_Spring_5_FD_148621 | JGI IMG/M metagenome (GOLD analysis project Ga0206126, IMG submission 148621) | Pelagic subsurface seawater microbial communities from Kabeltonne, Helgoland, North Sea - Helgoland_Spring_Bloom_20160412_1 | ecosystem: Environmental > Aquatic > Marine > Epipelagic ...
GCTGAAATTCACTGAAGATTGCCCAGGCAGATCGGGATTCATCTACATTGACACCACCGCCTAAGAATAAGAGATCTGCGGGTTTCGTCAAATTGCCTGCTGCGTCGAATTCCACGCGACTGATGTCGTTGCGATTAACTTCCAGTGATTCATTACGAAATTGAATACCTGATGCAAAGTCGAATCCACCCATTTCACCATCGATGACATAGTCAAAAACGGTTAACGCTGTATCTATAGCGGTTTGTTGCTCCACCGATATGTAATCGATTAGTGCCTGGCTATTGGCAAGAGGATCAAATAGGTTCCAGCTCTCATTTCCACTGGCACCACCAACACCGTTTATAGCGTCTGTAAATCGAGACGTGCTCGTGTCCGGTTGAACACCGTACCCATCGTAGGCACTGTGAGTTACTGCTGCATTGAAGTTATAAGCGCCGACGGTTCCGGTCATCTCAAAGGCGGTTCTGAAGTGCTCGTTGTCTCTTGTCGCCAACGGTGAGGGGAACGCTGAACCAAGCGGACGACCGAGCCATAACACAGGAACACCAAAGGGATTACCTGCTTGTCCTGGCATTATAGCTAGAGAGGGGTCCAGATAAGAAAGAGCGGGATAGCTAGGTGATTGAGGATTGTCTAGCACCTCCACCTTTGCCCACATGGCTTCGGCATTAAATTGCATTCCATTATCCATGTCGTGCTCAACGCGGCCAAACAGGTGAACTCGCTCTTCTTCGTTAACGATGTTAAAGCGTGGTCCATATTTGAACCCGCAGCGCTCACCGCTAGCCTGTGGAATGATAATGCCACCGTTTTCAACACAGCCTGCATCAGCGACGTTTTCAAAGGGGCTATAGGTTCCCGCGTAAGCTCCAGATTCAACCGTTGACGGCCCGAATAGCAGGAATGAATTTCCTAAACCGGAATTAGCATTCTCAATCAATGTGGGTCTATCTGATCCATTGAGGTTTGATCGATCCATATATTGCGCGGCGATTACCACGTTTGTTTTATCACTGGCCCAACCATGAAGGAGGCTAAGTTGGGTATCTGCCTGACTATCGGAAGTTGTTGACTGGTGGAATACACCCACTTCTGTCCCTTCAAAGTCGCTCCGGGTAATGTAGTTTACAACTCCGGCAATAGCATCAGATCCATAAACGGAAGCAGCGCCTTCCTTTAAAACTTCCACACGTTCCACGGCGATGGCTGGGATCATGCTGGTGTCAACAAAGCTAGATCCATCATTAGCTGTAGCAGCCGCGAGAGTGTTGCGACGTCCATTCACTAGAACTAACGTAGAGCCTAGACCGAGCCCCCGTAGGTTGACGTTACTGGTTCCTTGTGTAGCACCTGATGTGAATGAGTCAGGAACATTTTCCGCTCCGGAATTGGCTGTAAGATTACGCGTAATGTCGGAGATTGACATAGCACCCATTTGATCAATATCGCTTCGATCAACGATAACGATGGGCGAGGCTCCATCTTTTGGGCTGGATTTTAGATATGATCCGGTGACAAGTACTTCTTCAATTTCACCAGCCTGCTCTTGAGCATATAAAAAAGAGCTGAGTGACATTAGCGGTACCAAGGCCAATGATGACAGATGTCCGTATTTCATAGATTACCCCTTGTTAGATTCTTATTCATTTTTTCTGAGCGAAGACCTTGGTTTTTTTATTATCCCCGCCACAGCGTCCTTAATTTACCCAAAGGCGGCAGATAAAGCCACTAGAAAAGTGCAATTTCGTGACTTTAGGGTTTTTTTGCCACAAAAGGCCGCCGCCGCCGCGGATAGCAGGTGTTACAGATCTCGCAAATACGTCCATCACAGCCGCGTGCGGTACAGAATTCCCGACCATAAAAAATAATTTGCAAGTGAAGTTTGTTCCAAGATTCAATTGGGAATAGGCTTTTCAAATCTTTTTCTGTCTGAGCGACATTTTTGCCCTTGGTTAGGCCCCAGCGTTGAGCTAATCGATGAATATGGGTATCTACAGGGAACGCGGGATGTCCAAAGCCTTGCGACATGACCACAGAAGCTGTTTTATGACCCACGCCGGGAAGACTCTCTAAACTGACCATATTTTCTGGCACTTCTCCAGCAAATTTTTCTACTAAAATACATGATAAGTTTGAAATTGCAGCCGATTTTTGCGGAGCCAACCCGCAGGGCCTCACAACCTTATATATGTCGTCCACAGGAACAGATTGCATGTCGAAGGGATTGTCGGCCAAAGCAAACAGTGCGGGAGTGACCTTATTGACGCGCTCGTCGGTGCATTGTGCACTCAAAAGAACGGCCACCAGCAGTGTATAGTTGTCTTTATGATCTAGAGGTACTGGGGTAGTGGGGTAGAGCTCATTTAAGCGCGACAGTATAAAGTCGGCACGCTCCTGTTTACGCATCGGTGAAATCTCCAGACACAAGCGACTCTACAAACTCTCTTATTCGCATGGCAGCGTCAACGCATTCTGCGGTGCTTGCCACCAGTGCGATGCGAACATGATTTGCGCCTGGATTTGATCCATTTGAGTCTCTCGATAAATACTGGCCCGGAACGACAGTGACATTTTTTTCGGCGAAAAGCCTTTGGCTGAAGTTAATGTCATCAATCGGTGTTTTTACCCAGAGGTAAAAGCTTGCTAAGGGCTGTGAAAAGCTGAGGACACCCTCGAGTATCTCTGTTACGGCAGCAAATTTTTCACGGTACAAGGCGCGGTTTTTTCTAGTGTGCTCCTCATCAGACCAAGCCATCATTGATGCCTTTTGTGCGGGTAATGACATTGTCGATCCGTGATAGGTTCGATATTTGTAGAAAGACTGGATGAGCTGCTTATCACCCGCAACAAAGCCTGAGCGGAGGCCGGGGAGATTTGAGCGTTTTGACAAACTGTGGAACACCACGCAACGAGCGTAATCGTGACGACCCATATCCGAGCAAGCTTCTAGTAAACCCGCTGGCGGGGTGGATTCATTGAGATAAATTTCCGAGTAACATTCGTCACTGGCAACAATAAAGTCGTACTTATCGGCTAGCTCGATAGCTTGCTGCATCTGCTTCAAGCTCATTACAGCTCCGGTGGGGTTTCCCGGACTACAGAGTTGAAGTAATTGGCAACGTTGCCATATTTTTTCTGGAACATGGTTGAAATCAGGTAAGAAGCCATCTTCTTCTATGCAGTTGATATAATGGATATCAGCACCGGCAAGAATAGCGGCACCCTCATAGATCTGGTAAAAAGGATTAGGTATTACCAATAGCGGCACCTCGCTTGCGTTTTCTTCAGCGATAGTCGATTGAATAAACGCAAAAATTGCTTCTCGAGTGCCACACACCGGTAAGATATTGCGATCAACATCAAGGGTTTGTGTATTGAGCGAAAAGCGTTTTTCCAACCATTGGCCAATCGTGTCGCGAAGCTCTACGGTGCCACGCGTTGTTGGATAGCGATTTAGTTCGACGAGTGAATCTGAAAACATCTGTTTAACAAATTCTGGCGCTTTATGAGTGGGTTCGCCAATCGATAGAGAAATAGGGTTCAAATGTGCCGGCGGGCTAATACCGCGCTTCAACAGCGCAAGTTTTTCAAAGGGGTAGGGGTGTAACTTTTCGATATTTGGATTCATTGCATCATGCTCTAGATTTTACTTTGCGCGACACCGAGTGTTCAGGCTGTATTGCATTTCTCTCATCCAATTCAGTGCATATGGTGTCAATCAATCGCTGATTAAAAGCTTCATCAAGCAACGGGCGATTGCCCTTGTCCGTCACATAAAAGGTGTCTTCTACGCGTTCTCCGAGCGTTGCAATTTTTGCATTGACAAGGTTCACGTCGTGGTTAAGAAATATGCTGGCTATATGGGCTAACAATCCTGGTCTATCTGGTGTAATAACTTCGAGTTTGCTGAAAGAGGAACCGTCTGTATGAGTAATTTTAGCAAGGGTATTCATAGTGAATTGTTTTAGCTGTCTTGACGTCCGGCGAGGAGCTCTGATACTTAGGTTATTCGGATTTTCAATATTGGCAATTAATCGCGCACGCAGACTTTCGCAGAGATCGCGGTTGTTGCCAACAGGCTCATCGTTTTGGTCGAGCACATAAAAAGTGTCAAAGGCATGATTATCACTGGTGCTCTGAAGTCGCGCATCCTGAATGTTTAGTTGCAGCGTATCTAAAACAGTCGCGATAACGAAAAATATTTTTTGTCGATTTTTCGCATGAATAAAAATCTGTGTGGCAACTGGAACCTCAACACCCACATCGCGAACCAAGACGAGTGGCTTCAATGAGGAGGCATTGCGCTTGATCGCTTCTGTGAATATGGCAATATCTTCGGCACGCTCTTGCAAGAAAAGCTCATCGCTAACGTCTTGCCATATTTCTTCGGCTTCATCGGTTTTAATTCCTTTACTTTCAAGTCGCTTTAGGACTGCATTTTTAGCAGAATTAACCCAATTAGACCGGCTAGAGGGAGCATCGAGACCCTGTTGAAATAAACGCTTTGTCTCAAAATAGAGGTTGTGCATTAAGGAGCCTTTCCAGTCGGTCCATAATCGCGGGTTTGTGGCATTAATGTCTGCAACAGTCAGCAAGTAGAGATGATCTAAATGGATGATATCTCCAGCTTTTTTGGCGAACTTGTGGATCACATCGGGATCTGAGGTGTCTTCTCGCTGCGATACACTGGACATTAATAAATGATTGGCGACTAACCATCGAAGCAGTTCAATCTCTTCTGGTTCCATCCCATGGCGGTTCGCAAAATTGACGATATCAACGGCACCTAGCTCCGAATGGTCTCCACCACGTCCCTTGGCAACATCGTGATACAGTGCGGCTATTATTATCAATTCAGGTCTCGATAAATTTTTATAGATGTGCGCGGCGATGGGAAATAACTTACTTATTTCTGGTCGGACAAAACGTCTGAGATTTCTCACCACCTGCAAGGTGTGAACATCAACCGGGTAAATGTGAAATAAATCATGTTGGGTCTGCCCAACAATTGAGCCGAATTCGGGGAGGTAGCGCCCTAATATTCCGTATCGATTCATACGCTGGAGTTGAACCGATAAGCGAAAAGGCGATCTCAATAACCGCATGAAAAGTGCCTTATTTGCGGGATCATTTCGAAAATTGTTGTCAATTGCATTTCGATGGAGAATGATTTGACGAATAGTTGCCGCTCTTATGCCGATGATGTCGCTATTTTCCCCAAGTATTACAAATAACTCCAAAAGTGCAGAGGGTTGACGGATAAAAACGTGCTCATCGACTGTGTCAATGTAATCGTCTCGTACTACAAAATACTGGTTGACCACAGATTCTTTACGCGTTTTGCCTTGGCGATAGACCGCTTCGTCTAAATACTGCAACAAAACATCGTTGAGCTCTCTGATAGACAAGACAACTTGATAATAACGCTGCATAAACTTTTCTACACCAAGCTTCGTGTCAGAGTCTTTGTATCCGAACATCTCTGCGAGTTTACGTTGGTAGTCGAAAAGGAGCCGCTCTTCAGCTCTTCCAGCGATAAGATGAAGACCGTAGCGAACTCTCCATAAAAACTCTTCATCTCTACGTAGGATTAAGTATTCACTTTCTGACAAAAAGCCTGTTCTTATTAACTGCGACCGACGGTACACGTTGAAATGTCTTTTTGCGGTCCAGTTAACCAGCTGGATATCACGCAGGCCTCCGGGTGCTTCTTTTATATTAGGCTCTAAGTTGTATTCGGTATCGCCGTGTTTGCGATGCCTGTCTGCTTGTTCGCTTATTTTGCCACGATAAAAATCCGCGGATGTCCAGATTTTTGCTGGGTCTGTTTTCTTGAGCACCGCCCAACGCAGTTTTGAGTCACCGCAAATGAGCCGTGTTTCCATGAGATTGGTTGCAATGGTGATGTCTCGCTTTGCCTCATCAACACACTGTCGAATAGACCTGACGCTATGACCGATTTTCAACTGTATATCCCACAAAAAAGTGAGAAACTTTTCAATATTAGATTGATATCTAGAGGTGCGATTTCGTCGCATTAAGATAAGTAGGTCAATATCTGAAAAAGGATGCAATTCACCCCGCCCATACCCACCAACTGCCACTAAACAAATATCTTTATCCCACTCATATTGACGCCAGGCCGCGGCCAGAAGAACGTCTGTAAAACGTGCCGTCTCATTGACGAGAGTATGTATATCCTCGCCTTCATAAAAGCGGTTGTTAAAATGAATCTTAGATGCATTGAGCGCATCTCGGAAGACATCGATTGGGTTTTTTCTCGTCAAATCAAGCTCGAAGCGTTTTTTGTCAAAAAAAAGTGGTGTGCTGAGTAATGTATTTGTTGGCGGCAGGGTTGGAGTGGCCCGTCTAAATATCACGTCGGCTAGCCCCTCGCTAAAAAGATTCTTCTTGTCGAAGAGTAAATACCTCACAACCGTTGGCCGTGACGACCATTGTGTGTTCCCATTGGGAGGAGAGCCTTCCATCCTTAGTTTCGACTGTCCAGCCATCGGGCTTGAGTTTGGTAGTATGTTTCCCTGCGTTTAGCATGGGCTCTATAGTAAAAGTCATGCCTTCTTTCAGCATGATACCTGTTGCGGGTTTTCCATAGTGAAGAATCTGTGGTTCCTCGTGAAATTCCGAACCGATTCCGTGACCACAATAGTCACGCACTACAGAATAGTAGTTTTTTTCAGCATGTTGTTGAATAACATGACCAATATCGCCAAGTTGTGCGCCTGGACCCACTAGATCTATCGCTTTATAAAGGCACTCCTGACTGATATCCACCAGACGTTGTGCGTGAGGGGGAACATTACCAACGCAAAACATTTTGCTGGTGTCGCCGTACCAACCATCTTTGATGACAGTAACGTCAATATTGATAATATCGCCACTTTTCAGGATCTTTTTCTCTGAGGGGATGCCGTGGCAAATTACTTGGTTTATGGACGTGCAAATCGATTTGGGAAAGCCGTTATAGCCGAGACAGGCGGGAACTGCTTTTTGCTTGTCTACAATGTGTTTATGACAGATTTTATCGAGCTCTTCGGTCGAAACACCCGGCACAACGTATTGCTCAATCATTTCCAATACTTCTGCTGCGAGCCTTCCTGCGATTCGCATTTTTTCTATTTCGCTTTTCGATCGAAGACTGATGGCCATGTTGGATTCCCAATTATACTTTTTACTGTGTCATTGTAACCCTTGAGAGCCGGTATGGGTCAACTATGCTATGTTTTTATGCAACATTTTATTTTGTTGGAAGAACCTGGGTCTTGGTTGCAGCAGCGATTTAATGCTGAGACATTAGGATAAATAAACTTTATCTCATCGGTGCGATATGGTATAAAGCGCGCCGTTGCGGGGATGGTCTCGCATCAAACTATTATTTTAAACGACACACACGTTCCGACACAGGAGTTTGGGTGCCTGAATCTGCTTATACAAGTTGATCAGGTTAATTCCTGGGGGGCGTGGAGGCTTAACCCTGAGAGGAAAAACTATGTCTATTGTCAGTATGCGCGATATGTTGCAGGCTGGAGTCCACTTTGGTCACCAGACCCGCTTTTGGAATCCAAAAATGAGCCAGTATATCTTTGGTTCTAGAAACAAAGTTCATGTCATAAATTTAGAGCACACAGTTCCAGCTTTTAATGAAGCCTTGGAAATTTTGAGGGTCGAAGCTGCGAAAGGAAATCAAATACTTTTCGTGGGTACCAAGCGCGCGGCGCAGAAGATTGTCAAAGAGCAGGCAGAGCGTTGTGGCATGCCTTATGTAAGCCATCGGTGGCTCGGTGGGATGCTCACCAACTATAAAACAATCCGTGCTTCTATCCGCCGATACCGTGAGCTTGAGACGCAAGAGAGTGATGGTACTTTTGACAAGCTGGGTAAAAAAGAAGTTCTGACTCGGACTCGAATGAAAGACAAGCTCGATAGTTCCATTGGCGGCATAAAAGATATGAATGGGCTGCCTGATATTTTGTTTGTCGTAGATGTTGACCATGAACGCATAGCAATTAATGAAGCAAACAAGCTCGGAATTCCGGTGGTCGGCATTGTCGATTCCAATTCTGATCCCGATGGTGTTGACTATGTTATTCCCGGTAACGATGACTCTATCAGAGCGATCAAGCTCTATGCAGCATCGATAGCGGATACAGTGCTCGAGGGCAAGGCTCAGTCAGCTACAGTCACCAGTAAGGACGAATTTGTTGAGGTTGCAGGCGAAGTAGAAGCGCCTGATCAGACTCCAGCTGAGGCTGAAAGTGGAGAAGAGGCGACAACCGAGACTGTTACTCAGTAACCGACAAAACAGATTGCGATTAATTAAAGGGGGTTGTTACCCCCTTAACTGTAAATGAAACACAGAATTTTGAGAGGATAGAGATGTCACAAGTAACATCAGCATTGGTAAAAGATCTTCGTGAACGAACAGGTCTTGGGATGATGGAATGTAAAAGAGCCCTTGTTGAAGCCGGAGGGGATATAGATAAGGCCATTGAAGAACTGCGCAAGTCCAGTGGCATGAAGGCCGCTAAAAAGGCTGGCCGCACGGCCGCTGACGGTTTGGTAGCCATGAAAGTGGAGAGCGGTTTTGGTGTTGTTGTTGAAATCAACAGTGAAACTGACTTTGTTGCAAGAGACGAAGGATTCCAAGACTTTGTGGCCACTGTAGTTGAAAAAGCTCATCAAACGCGTGAAACAGATGTTGCGACTTTGATGGCGGGTGAACTTGAGTCTTCCAGGGAGGCTTTGGTGCAAAAAATTGGCGAGAATATTTCTCCTCGGCGTGCAGGTGCGGTTGAGCAATCGGTGGTGGGTGGTTATGTTCACAGTAACAACCGAATTGCTGTTATAGTGGGTTTGTCTTCGGGCAGTGAGGAGCTCGCTCGTGATGTGGCAATGCACATCGCGGCGGTTAACCCCGCAGTTATAAGCTCAGAACAAATGCCGGCTGAAGTTGTCGCCGCAGAGAAAGAGATTTATGCTGCCCAAGCACGAGAAAGCGGCAAGCCCGAAGAAATTATCGAGAAGATGATTGCGGGTAGGGTCAATAAGTTTCTAAAAGAAAGCAGCCTTGTGGATCAGCCTTTTGTTAAAGACCCCGACACAACTGTTGGTAAGTTAGTGAAGGCAGCAGGTGCAGAAATTGTAGAATTTGTGCGCTTTGAAGTTGGCGAGGGAATTGAAGTGGAAGAGGTTGATTTCGCAGCTGAGGTGGCGGCCCAAGTTGCTGATGCAAGTTAAACACACTGAGGGGTGTCGATAAGCATGCCGACGAAACAAAAGGAATATAAGCGGATTCTTCTTAAACTCAGCGGTGAGGAGCTGATGGGTAGTGAAGGGTTCGGTATTGATCCTAAAGTTTTAGATCGTATGGCACTGGAAATAGGCCAGCTGGTCGGTATCGGTGTACAAGTAGGCCTAGTAATCGGTGGTGGCAACTTGTTCCGAGGAGCCTCTCTTAATGCCGCAGGGATGGATAGAGTGACTGGCGATCATATGGGTATGCTGGCTACGGTGATGAATGCGCTGGCAATGCGTGATGCGCTTGAGCGGACAAACATCTCCTCTCAGGTAATGTCTTCAATTCCTATGAGCGGAGTAGTTGAGCACTATGACCGCCGTCGTGCTATTCGCTACCTCAAAGATGGAGATGTAGTGATATTCGCCGCAGGCACAGGAAATCCGTTTTTTACAACAGATTCTGCTGCCTGTCTCCGAGGGATCGAAATTAATGCGGACGTCGTTCTGAAAGCGACAAAGGTGGATGGTGTCTACTCTGCTGATCCGATGATCGATCCCGCGGCTGAGCTCTATGATCGGTTGACTTACGATGAAGTGCTGGACAAAAAACTTGGAGTAATGGATTTGACCGCCATCTGCTTGTGTCGAGAGCATCAAATGCCGTTGCGAGTTTTTCGCATGTCAAAACAGGGAGCCTTACTGCAGTTAGTTGTTGGTGGTAACGAAGGCACATTGATTGAGGAAAATTGAGAGATAACAAATGATTGATGATCTGAAGGCTGACGCCGAAAGTCGAATGGCTAAATCAATTGAAGCTTTAGCCAAAGCATTCAATAAGATCCGTACAGGTCGGGCCCATTCTAGTTTGTTGAATGGAATTTCGGTAGACTACTACGGTGTTGATACACCGCTGTCGCAAGCAGCGTCAATCGTTGTAGAGGATTCTCGAACGCTTTCAGTCACTCCTTGGGAGCGTTCGCTTGTGCCTGAGATTGAGAAGGCCATAATGAAATCAGATTTGGGTTTGAATCCCTCCACTGCAGGTACAGTGATTCGCATTCCACTGCCTGCACTGACTGAGGAAACAAGAAAGACTTATGGAAAACAAGCCAAAGCTGAAGCAGAGAATTCCCGTGTATCGATAAGAAACATTCGTCGTGATATTCTCTCAGAGCTAAAAGACTTACTGAAAGAAAAAGAAATAAGTGAAGATGAAGAACGTAAAGCTCAAGACGATGTACAAAAAATAACCGACAAATTCATCGCGAGAGTGGATGAGTCGTTGGCGGCGAAAGAAAAAGATTTAATGGAAATATAATAGCGCCGCGTCCTTGATTGATCTGAACCGCTGGTCGGAGGGATTGGTAGTCGTTGGATGTGTGATTTGTGGGACTGCCAATTATAATAACAGTCTAACTGCAGCAGTACTAAGCTGAGCAATAGTCGATGCTAAAACTAAGAATCATTACTGCGGTTTGTATGGCATTGGCCTTTCTGGCAATGTTGTTCTCGCTCTCCCCTGTAGCGTTCTCAGTCGCAATCTTGCCAATTGTGATAATGGCTGGTTGGGAGTGGAGTAATCTGAGCAAGCTAACGTCATTGAGTCAAAAGCTACTTTTTCTTGGCTTCCTAATCTGTTGTCTCTGGGGTTCCGCGATATGGATCAATATCGCCGATGGTTTTGATTTTCAGAAGTCTAAAGTGCTGCTCATTATTGCGGTTGGGTTATGGTCTGTAATTCTGTTATGGATACAAGGTTATCCGTCTAGCGCCCTTTTGTGGTACTCAAAGCCCGTTCTCGTTATTTTAGGTGCTACTTTGCTAGTCGCGACCTGGGTATCCATTGTGTCGGTTTTATTTCACTCTTTCGGTCAATGGTATCTTTTACTGGGCATCGTCATAGTGGCGATGGTTGATATTGGTGGTTTTTTTGTTGGTAAGGTTTTTGGCAAACGAAAATTGGCGCCTGTGGTCAGTCCGGGTAAAACTTGGGAGGGTTTTGCCGGCGGTATGATCTTCCAGTTATTTATCATACTTGCGATAATACTGATACTCCCGAATCAAGTGCCCAACCACCATTTCTTGCTCATTTTCCCTGTCGCCTTATTTGCGGTGGTCGGGGATCTATTCGAAAGTATGATCAAGAGGAAAACTGGTGTGAAAGATAGCGGTTCGATTTTGCCGGGTCACGGCGGAATACTCGATCGCATCGACGGTGTCATGGCAGCTATGCCGCTTTTTGCGTTACTGATCCATTTTATAGGGGTCAATTAAAGCGTGCAGCAGATTACTATTCTTGGATCCACCGGGTCGGTGGGGGTTAGCACCTTGGATGTCGTTGCACGTCATCCCGAGCTCTATTCTGTTTTTGCTTTAAGCGGTAGAAGCAGTGTTGCCACCTTGGCAGAGCAGTGCGCAAGATTCCAGCCAACATATGCGGTGGTCATGGATGCTAATGCCGCTGCCGAATTACGCCATATGTTGTCGCTTACGTCGGCTAACAAAACTGAGGTGCTGTGGGGAGTGGATGCCCTCTGCGAAGTCTCCAGTGACCCCGCTGTAGATACGGTTATGGCCGCAATTGTAGGTGCTGCTGGATTGCTCCCTACCTTGAGCGCAGTGAAGGCAAGTAAAAAAGTACTGCTTGCGAATAAAGAAGCGCTTGTTATGGCGGGTCATTTATTTAAACAAGCTCTTGAGGCGTCTTCAAATGTGCTCCTGCCGATCGATAGTGAGCACAACGCAATTTTTCAGTGCTTGCCTCATAGCAGAGATAATTTACCCGCAGCAGGTGTGACTAAGATCTTGCTTTCTGCCTCTGGTGGACCATTCAGAGGTTGGACTCGACAAGAGATGCAATCCGTTACCCCAGCGCAGGCCTGTGCGCACCCGAATTGGAGTATGGGTAGCAAAATATCAGTGGACTCAGCCACACTTATGAATAAAGGGTTGGAGTTAATTGAAGCCTGTTGGTTGTTTGATACTACTGCCGAAATGATACAAGTGCTGGTGCACCCTCAGAGTATTGTGCATTCTCTGGTACAATATATCGATGGTTCAGTATTAGCTCAGATGGGTAATCCTGATATGAGAACGCCCATCGCTCATGCGCTAGCGTGGCCAGATAGAATTGAGTCGGGTGTGACTGAGCTAGACTTATGTGACATTGCTCAGCTGAATTTCGAAGCACCCGACATGGAGAACTTTCCCTGTCTACAGCTCGCAAAACATGCTGCTGCGACTGGTAAAGATGCGCCTGTGGTGTTAAACGCTGCTAACGAGGTGGCTGTAGATGCTTTTCTATTAGGCCGTATAGGGTTCAATAGTATTAGCCAAGTGGTTGCGCATTGCATGGATAATTGGTTATTTTGTGAACCAGATACGATTGCCGCAGTCCAAGAATCAGACAAGAGGGCGCGGCGCCTTGCTACCAATTACATTGCCGGAATTAAATAATAAATGATTGACCTGTTGACAACACTTTTCTACACCTTCATCGCTCTTGGAAGTCTTGTGACCTTTCATGAGTACGGCCATTTTTGGGTGGCTCGTCGCTGTGGTGTAAAAGTGGAAACGTTTTCTATTGGTTTTGGTAAGGCATTATTTAGATGGTATGACAAGCAAGGCACTGAATTTATTTTAGCTGCTCTTCCGCTCGGTGGTTATGTGAAAATGCTCGATGAGCGCGCCGGTGAAGTATCAGTTGTCGATAAGCCTATGGCTTTTTCCAGCAAGACGCCTTGGCAGCGAATGGCAATTATTGCAGCCGGACCGGCGGCAAACTTTCTCCTAGCGGGAGTAATATTTTGGTTTGTCTTTTTAGGTGGAGAGAGCGGTTTAGCTCCGGTTGTGGGAGAGGTAAGCCAGGATTCTATGGCTGAACAAGCGGGATTTGAGTCAGGAATGGAAATTATTGAAATTGCCGGAGATCAAGTCGAGTCCTGGGGCGACGTCTCTCAACGGTTGTTCGATTTTATCGGTATTCAAGGCGATATTGAGTTTTCAGTGGTGTATCCCGACAGTGACTTGGTTTATGAAATTGTTGTTCCTGTGAATGATTGGCTGTCCGATGCGGAGGCGCCAATGCCATTGCAAGATCTTGGTCTGACGCCAGCGGTAACTCTAGATGCTTTGACTATTATTTCAGTCGAAGCTGGCAGTGCGGCAGCTAGAGACGGTCTGCTTGCAAATGACCAAGTTTTAAGACTTGATGGTGCAGAAATTCTATCTACAAAACGATTCGTTGACACAATTTCAGAGAGCCCTGATAAGACTTTAAATATAGCGGTCAGTCGAATTGGCTCAGCTGACGAGGCTACGGAAATTGAGTTGTTTGTGACGCCAGATTCCGTTGATCGAGATGGTGAAAAAGTCGGGGTTATGGGTGTTCGTCTTTCGTCGAGCATTTCCTATGATCCGGAAAATATCAGAACTGTTGACTATAACCTGCTGACGGCTGTTCCCAGAGCGATTAATGAAGTTACCGAGATGAGTAGTTTTGTGGTCAAATCTATTTTCAAACTACTCGCGGGAGAACTCAGCCCAAAAAACTTAAGTGGTCCCATCACTATTGCGAAAGTAGCTGGTGACCAAGCAAGGTCAGGGCTTGATAATTTTGTTCGTTTTGTCGCTATTCTGAGTATAATGCTCGGCGTTATGAATTTGCTGCCCATTCCTGTCTTAGATGGGGGGCATTTGGTCTTTATAGTGATTGAATTGATCAAGGGTTCGCCGGTGTCAGATGCGGTTCAGCTAATTGGGTATAAGGCAGGGTTCGCTATGCTTGTTTCACTGATGATTTTTGCCACATTTAATGATCTGACACGCTCATTTTGAGTGCTCCATATTTCTTTTTTAAGGTTTAACTAATTAATGAAACAACTGATCGTAACACTGGTTATCTTTGTTTTAGTAGGTCTAAAGCCTGTCCATGCGGATGAGTTTCAAATTCTTGACATTAGGATCGAGGGGCTTCAAAGAGTTTCTGCCGGGACAGTTTTCGCGGCACTACCCGTTAGCGTTGGGGATGTAGTCGATGAATCGACAATTCGAGATGCCACGAGATCTATCTTCCGAACAGGCTATTTTGCTGATGTAATCATGGCCAGAGAAAATGGAATTCTTGTGGTAGGTCTGGTTGAGCGACCTGCGGTGACAGAGATTAATATTGATGGTAACAAGGCGATTGAAACCGATCAGTTAATGGATGCATTGCGAGACAATGGTCTCGCGGAAGGACAGATTTTCCGGCAAGTGATTTTAGAGGGAATGGGCCAAGAGCTGCAGCGGCAGTACGTCTCACAGGGTCGCTATGGTGCGCTGGTGGAGACTGAAGTAACGCCTCTTCCACGCAATAGAATCGCTGTTGATATCAATATAGACGAGGGTGATGTTGCTAAAATTAGGCATATTAATATCGTTGGAAATAAAACCTTTTCAGAACAAGAATTACTCGATGGGTTTGAGCAGAATAAAACTGGTTGGTTATCATGGATAACCAGTGATGATAAATATTCCCGAGAAAAACTTTCAGGCGATTTAGAAACCCTCGAGAGCTGGTATTTAGATCGAGGTTATCTAAACTTCCAAGTGTCTAGCACACAGGTTTCAGTTAGCCCTAACAAAGAGTCAGTTTACATTACCATCAACATTGATGAGGGTGATGTTTATCGTATTAGTGAAATTGAATTGGCTGGTGAATTAATCATACCAGAGAAGCAGGTCAGGGGACTGGTACTGTTGCGAGAAGATGCAGTCTTTTCTCAAATTTTGATGACGACGACCAGTGAGTATATTAGTAAACGTCTTGGAAACGAGGGTTATACGTTCGCTGAAGTGGATGGTTTCCCAGAGGTGGACGAGGAAACAAAGACTGCCAAGGTGACTTTTCTAGTCAAGCCTGGAATGCGCGCTTACGTTCGCCGGATTGATTTTCGCGGTAATACAAAAACTGCTGACGAAGTACTCCGTCGTGAAATGCGACAGATGGAGAGCGCTTCGGCGAACAATGCGTTGATTGAGTTGTCTAAAGTGCGCCTTGAGCGCATTGGGTTTTTTAAAGAAGTTAATGTGGAAACTATTCCTGTACCTGGAAAAAATGACCAGATTGATGTGGTTTATACCGTAGAAGAGCAGCCTTCAGGGTCTGTTGGTGCTAATCTTGGTTATTCTCAGGGTTACGGATTAATGCTGGGTGCTAACCTGACTGAGAATAACTTCTTGGGTTCTGGTAAACAGGTAGGCGTGGGGATCAATAAGAGCACTTATCAAAGTTCGATTAACTTCAGCTATACAGAGCCATACTTTACAACTGACGGGGTCAGTGCGGGCTATAGTGTTTATGTTAGAGAAACAGATTACAGCAAACTACAGTTGCAGCCGTTTTCTCAAGATACCAGCGGAGCTAGTGTCAATTGGAGTTACCCTCTCTCAGAAGTACAAAGAATCGGTTTTGGTTTTGGATACGAATATCTAGAGCTCGATTTGGGTGATTATTCCACGTCTGAGGTGATCGAAGATTTCGTAGAGAATAATGGTAATTGGTTTAAGTCAGTTTCAGCAAATGTTAACTGGGTGAAATCGACTCTCAACCGAGGCATTTTTGCAACTCGGGGTACTTCTCAACGATTAGGCCTTGACGTTATGATGCCAGGGTCTGGCTTGGAATATTACAAAGTATCCTACAAGGCGACTCACCTTAGAGGACTCACCAATAATTTTACTTTGAAATTAAAAGCTGATTTAGGGTACGGAGAAAGTTATGGTGATACTAGCCAAATGCCCTTTTTTAAGAATTTCTACAGCGGTGGGCTTGGATCTGTAAGGGGCTACAAGCGTTATTCTTTGGGGCCACAGAATAGTGTTTCCAGTGGATTTGGGCGAGCTCGCCCGATTGGAGGGAACGTTCAGATTGTCTTGGGGGCGGAGGTCATATTTCCATTACCTTTTGTTAAAGACCAGCGATCAGTGCAGTCGGCGTTGTTTTTTGACGCTGGTAATGTTTTTAATACAAAGTGTAATGATCTTGAGGTAAATTGTTTCAGTCCCAAGGATGGTGAGCTACGCTACTCAGTTGGGTTGGGAGCGACCTGGTTGAGTGGATTCGGGCCGATCACGTTCAGTATTGCCAAGCCATTAAATTCTGAAGATTATGATGAGACCGAAGTATTCCAGTTTTCGTTGGGAAACCAATTTTAATTTAATTAATCAGTGTGGAGAAATATTGTGAGTAAGTTGAAATCGTTTGTTTTGTTTCTGGTGGTTGCTATGAGTGTATTTTCGACAATGGCAAATGCCCAGGACAAATTGGCCGTGGTTGACATTCAGTCGGCTATGTTTGCTTCCGATTACGCGCAAAATCGTGTTAAATCGTCTTTGGAGAGTGCTGATTTTGTGGCGCTCAGAGCTAAAGCTGAGGGTTCCGCGGCAGATCTGCAGGCAATGTCAAAAGAAGCTGAGAGCAAGCGATTGACCTGGTCCGGCGAGCAGGCTGCGGAGCATCAAAAGAAGATGGCTTATACAAAGGCGGACTACGATTTAGCGGTGCAAAAGCTTCAGGGTGAGCAACAAGCTCTGCAGCAGAAAATCCTTCAGGAGATAGGTCCAAGATTCCAAACTGCACTTAGCGAAGTTGTCGATGAGGAAAACATAACACTTCTCTTTAGAGCTGAGTCTGTTTTGATAGCCAGCCCGCAGAATAATATTACCGCAAAAGTAGTAGATAGACTGAACAAATTGACCAGTGCAGCGGCAACCAGTGAGTAGTGATCGGTATGACGAGCGAGTTATCTCTTGCTAAAATTGCTACACTGCTAGGTGTTGAGTTGCGCGGGGAAACCGATCGGGCTGTTTCCGGGATCAATACGCTGCAGGATGCGAAAGAAAATGAAATCTCGTTTTTAACGAACCCCAGATATAAAAAATATCTGTCAAAAACAAGAGCAGCAGCCGTACTGATGACTCCAGCGCATGCTTCAGATTTTGAGGGCACTGCGTTGATATCAGACAATCCTTATCTGTCGTACGCGCGTTTGTCGGCTCATTTCAAGATATTTGAGCCCAACATACCACAGATTCACTCATCTGCTGTACTAGATAATTCGGTTAGTGTTGGCAATGATGTGTTCATAGGGCCTAACGTCGTTATCGAGGCAGGCGCCTCGGTTGGGGATGGTTGTTACATAGAGGCAAATTGTTTTGTGGGACGCCGATCGGTCTTGGGTGCAGGTAGCCGACTCGCAGCGAACGTCACCCTTTATCATGGGGTTACTATTGGTCTGCGAGCTCTTGTCCATAGCGGATGTGTTATTGGAGCAGATGGTTTTGGGATTGCCCCAACAGCGGACGGTAGCTGGGAGAAGGTGCATCAATTGGGCGGCGTTAGCATAGGTGACGACGTTGAAATAGGCGCCTGTACGACCATAGATAGAGGGGCTTTACAGGACACTATTATTGGCAATGGAGTTAAGCTGGATAACCAGATTCAAATTGGTCATAACGCAGTCGTGGGCGATAATACTGTAATGGCAGCACGCGCCGGGTTGGCAGGCAGTGCAAAAGTTGGTCGGAATTGTATATTTGGTGGTGATGCTTGCGTTGTGGGTCATGTAACTGTGTGTGACGGTGTCCAATTGACTGCTCGAACATTGGTAACAAAGTCTATTTCTGAGCCTGGCTCATATTCGTCGGGCTCTACTCCGCTTATGGCCACAGTTGATTGGCGAAAGAACTCGGTCAGAATTGCCCATCTTGACAAGTTGGCAAAACGTGTTGGGAAACTTGAGCGAGAAAACCAAACAACGGAATAACCCCAGAGAGCGGTGCTGTACAATAGTAGGCCTCGTTTATATGAGAATTGTTATGAATATTAATGAAATAATGCAACTATTGCCGCACAAGTACCCGCTATTGTTAGTGGATAGAGTGATTGATCTGGTGCCGCATCAGAGCATAGTTGCATACAAAAACATCTCGATAAATGAAGACGTTTTCAACGGTCATTTTCCAGGATCTCCCATTTTTCCCGGTGTGATGACGATTGAGGCGCTCGCTCAAGCCTCTGGAATTCTTGGTTTTGCATCTACCAATACAACTGCAGACGATGGGAAATTATACTTGTTCGCGGGTGTAGATAATGTTCGCTTTAAACGACCAGTTGTGCCCGGGGATCAGCTTATGCTGGCGTCAGAAGTACAGAGTGTTAAGCGCAACATATGGCGCTTTCAAACCTCGGCTACAGTAGATGGAGCCCTGTGTTGTAGCGCTACGTTGTTGTGCGCTTACCGTGATAGGGAAAACTTCCAGTGATACACCAGAGTGCCGTTATCGATTCCAATGCCACTATTGGTAAAGATGTGTCGATCGGTCCCTGGACCTATATTGGTCCGGAAGTTGAGATTGGTGATAATTGTAAAATCGCATCTCATGTAGTGATAAAGGGGCCGACCGTCCTGGGCAAGGGCAACAAAGTATTCCAGTTTTCAAGCGTTGGCGAGGATACACCGGATCTCAAATATCGCGGTGAGGCGACACGTCTGATAATCGGTGATAACAACACGATCAGAGAAGGTGTTACGATCCATCGTGGTACTGTTCAAGATCAAGGCGAAACAATTATAGGAAATAACAATCTCCTCATGGCCTATGTACATGTGGGCCACGATTGTGTGTTGGGGGACAATATTGTTATGACCAATAATGCGGCAGTCGCAGGTCATGTCAATGTCGGTGATTGGGCTATTCTTTCGGGGTTCGTCATGGTGCATCAATATGTCCATCTGGGGGCACATTGTTTCATTGGTCCAGCTTCTTTTATTTATCATGATGTACCTGCTTGCGTCACTGTATCGGGCAGCCCGGCGGAACCGAGAACCATTAATCGAGAAGGGCTCAAACGGCGTGGTTTCACCCTTGAGCAAATTTCCTTAGTGAATAAGATGTACAAGATGCTATATCGCCGCGGAATGGGGTTGGATGAGGCATTATTAACCATTTCTGAGTTGGGCGACGATCCAGTGGTTACTATGTTTGTACAGTCTGTTCAACAGTCCACTCGCGGTATTATTCGTTAACCTATGAGTCGCACTTATCCTGTCTTTGCCCTAGTAGCTGGTGAGGCATCTGGTGATATTCTGGGTGCAGATCTAATTCGCAATTTACGCCGACTATTTCCAGACGCAATCTTTGAGGGTGTTGGGGGAGATAAGATGAAAGCAGAGGGGCTAGTCTCTCTGTTTGATATGGATAGATTGTCAGTCATGGGTCTGATTGAACCGCTTAAACGTCTGCCTGAGCTCCTGCGGATGCGTAGGGCGATTGTTCGACGATACAAACAACAGCGACCTAGGGTGTACATTGGTATAGATAGCCCAGATTTTAATACTCAGATCGAATATCAATTGAGGCGCCATGGCGTCAAAACAGTGCACTATGTGAGCCCATCAGTTTGGGCTTGGCGGCAGGGTCGCATTCATAAGATTAAAAAAGCTGTAGATTTAATGCTCACGCTTTTCCCGTTTGAAGCTAAATACTATAAAAGTCACAATATTCCCGTGTGTTTTGTTGGTCATCCATTGGCTCGACAGTTATCAAGTTCTGCAGGTACTTATAAATCTAGACAATTATTGGGTCTAGACGAGCGGCCAACGCTATGCGTCATGCCCGGCAGTCGCGCCGCCGAAGTTGCATTGTTGAGTCAGGTTTTTTTATCTTCCGCAAAAAAATTAGCAGTAAAAATCAGAGATTTACAGATTGTAATTCCAGCTGTGAATGAGCAAAGATATCAGCAGATAAAAGAGCTGTTATCTGAGTATCCAGAGCTTGAGGTTAAGTTGATAAAGCAGCAGTCACAACTTGCTATGGCCGCTGCGGACGCGGTGCTTCTGGCGTCTGGCACAACTGCTCTTGAGGCTATGTTACTTAAAAAACCCATGGTTGTAGCCTATCGAGTGGGAGCGATTACTTATACATTGGTGGCGCCTTTTGTGAAGACGCCTTTTATTTCGATTCCTAATTTACTGGCGAATAAAATGCTAGTGCCGGAGTTTATCCAGCAGGATGTCTCAGTAGACAATATATCGTCGGCGATCGAAAAGGCGTTTGATGTTTCACTTAGAGATCAGTTACAGGCAGACTTTACACAATTGCAGGAGCAGCTTGCACTAGACTCGGGGTCTCTTGCAGCCGCTGCAATTGCAGACATGGTGTGTTCATGAAATTGTGGGCACCACCAGCCAATGTAAAGGTGCTCGCTGGCGTCGACGAGGTGGGTCGTGGGCCACTTGCGGGTGATGTGGTCACGGCGGCAGTTATCTTACCATCTTGTCATCAAATAGTTGGTCTCGCTGATTCCAAGGCACTGACCAGTCGACAGCGTGAGAATTTGTATGAAGATATTACTGGTCAAGCTATTACTTGGGCAGTCGGTAGAGCCACCGTTGCTGAAATTGATCGGTTTAATATCTTGCAAGCTACAATGATGGCCATGCGTCGGGCAGTGATAGCGCTGCTGGTGAAACCGGATTACGTTGCTGTGGATGGTAATCGAGTGCCGAATTGGGAGTATAGATCGGAGGCTGTGGTCAAGGGTGATGGTCGTGTGGAGGTTATTAGTGCCGCCTCAATCATCGCAAAAGTCGTTCGTGATACTGAGATGGTCGCTTTAGATCGCAAGTATCCCGGTTACGGGTTTGCCAAGAATAAAGGTTATGGTACTCCACAGCACCAAGAAGCTCTCAGCAGGCTCGGCCCTACGCAAGTGCATAGACGATCCTTCGCGCCAGTGGCGCGGGAGATAACTGAACAGCAGGCAGCTCTTTTTTAGGCTCAGATAGACTGACCAAATCGGTTTAAAAAACTACACTTATCACTTGAGTTACCTGCCCACAAGCTATAGGCTCTCGCAAATTAAATAAGATTCAATGTTGAGGAGTTCCTCGTTTGAAATATGCGGAAATTACAGGGTGGGGTAGCTATGTACCACCCCTCGTTATGACGAATGACGAAATGAGTCAGGTGATCGAGACTAGTGATGAGTGGATTTTCTCTCGGTCTGGTATAAAGCAGCGTCACTATACTCATGTTTCAACAGGAAAAATGGCGTGGTTCGCTTGTGAGCAAGCTCTCGCAGCGGCTGGAGTATCAGCGTTGGACATTGATTTGATTATTTTGGGTTCTACTACGCCAGAGGAAATATGCCCTAACACAGCTAGTTATATCAAAAATGAATTAGGTGCAGTTAAGGCCTCCGCATTTGATCTCAATTCAGCCTGCACCAGTTGGTTTTATGGTCTAAATGTGGCTACTGATATGATTAAAGCCGGATCGATAAAAAAGGCGTTGGTGGTCGGGTCTGAGAGGTTGTCTCTGGCGATGGATTGGCAAAAAAGAGAATCTTGTTTTCTTTTTGGCGATGGGGCTGGGGCTGTTTTGTTGGAGGCCTCTGAGAAAGGAACTGGTTTGCTGTCTGGTCATATGAGTTGTGTCCCCAACAGTCGTGAGTGCCTTCATTTACCCAGTTGGGGAATGTCTCCGCTTCATTGGACTGACGAATTGTTTATCTCATTGAATTTTGAGGGGCAAGAAATTTTCAAGAGTGCGGTAAAGGGAATGAGCGATTCTATTACAGAAGTTTTGTCGCGTGAGGGCTTAGCACCGGAAGATATTGATCTATTTATTCCCCACCAAGCCAACATTCGTATAATTCAAGCGCTGGCGAAACGGCTGTCATTTCCGATGGAGAAAGTCGTGGTTAGAATAGCGGACTATGCAAACACGTCGGCCGCATCTATACCCCTCGCTCTCTGTGATGCTATGGCGCAGGGGCAGGTAAAGCCGGGTATGACCATATTAACTGCAACTTTTGGTGCAGGTCTCACCTGCGGTGCCGGCGTTATAAAATGGGGCGATCGTACGCAACCGGTGGCTGTGTCTGATGTTTCAATTCCGGACTATGAGGGTTCGGTTTTTGACTTGCTAGCAGACAGTTTTAAACACTATGGTGTAAATGCAGAGCATCTTCTAACTAAGGCTTAAAATGGTTCCTCAGTTTGTCCATTTAAGATTACATTCTGAATATTCGCTCGTCGATGGCCTGGTTCGATTGAAACCGCTGGTGAACTCGGTGGCCGACATGGCAATGCCCGCGGTTGCTTTGACCGATTTCAATAATTTTTTTGGTCTGGTAAAGTTTTATAAGGCAGCGCAAAACGCAGGTGTGAAACCCATAATGGGTGCCGATGTGTTGGTGGTCGATGAAAGTGGTGATGGTGCCGCCGGGCAACTGGTTTTGCTCATTGTTGATAACATTGGTTACAAGAATTTGACCGCCTTGATATCCAAAGCCTATCGCGAGGGTCAGCGCCAGGCAGTTCCTATGATTCGCTACTCCTGGCTGGAGTCTTATAGTGACGGCTTAATCGTTCTCTCTGGTGGTCGCCATGGTGTTATTGGAACTGCATTGGTGTCTGGTCGACGTGCTGATGCTGATCGTCATCTCACTAATCTCATGCGATTGTTTCCGCAACGCTGTTACGTTGAGTTACAACGCACTGGACGCATCGATGAAGAGGATTATCTCCATTTGGCTGTTGAACTAGCGTCAACCCATCAATGTCCAGTTGTCGCAACAAATGATGTGAGATTTATATCAAAACATGAATTTGAGGCTCATGAGGCTAGAGTTTGTATCCATGAAGGAAGGGCGCTAGATGACCCTCGCCGTGAGCGGAGATACTCAGAACAGCAATATCTTCGCAGTCCCGCTGAAATGGTGGATTTGTTTTCTGATATCCCTGAGGCTTTGGAAAATACCGTTGAAATAGCAAAGCGATGTAGCCTTAATCTTCGTCTTGGGGAATATTTTCTTCCCGATTACCCCATACCAAGAGGCAAAAGCATAAATGATTTTTTTGTCGAGATTTCAAAAAATGGTCTAGACGAGCGTCTACATATGTTGTTTGACTCTTCTAGTGCAGATTTTCTTGATCATCAAAAGCGTTACTATGAGCGCCTAGAATTTGAGTTAAAAATCATTATAGAAATGGGCTTTCCGGGGTACTTTTTGATCGTCATGGATTTTATTCAATGGGCAAAATCCAATGCTATTCCGGTTGGGCCCGGGCGTGGCTCTGGAGCCGGCTCATTGGTGGCCTACGCATTAAAAATCACTGATCTCGATCCCATCGAATATGATTTGCTATTTGAACGATTCCTCAATCCAGAGCGCGTATCAATGCCGGACTTTGATATAGACTTCTGCATGGAGGGCCGTGATCGCGTAATTGCCTATGTCTCAGAGCAATATGGACGCGATGCAGTGTCACAAATTGTGACCTTTGGCACTATGGCTGCAAAAGCAGTGGTGCGTGATGTGGCCAGAGTCCAGGGTAAGTCTTATGGTTTGGCTGATAAGTTGTCAAAGTTGATCCCGTTTGAAGTCGGCATGACATTAGCAAAAGCTGAAGAACAGGAGGAGGAACTAAGTGCTTTTCTAGCCGCAGACGAGGAGGCCTCAGAGATTTGGTCCATGGCATTACAGCTTGAGGGGGTATCACGGAATTGTGGGAAGCATGCTGGTGGTGTGGTGATTGCACCTACAGAAATTACGGATTTTGCTCCTATTTATTGTGATGAAAGTGGCTCCGGTGTTGTTACTCAGTACGATAAGAGCGATGTAGAAGATGCTGGACTTGTCAAATTTGATTTTCTGGGTTTAAGAACTCTCACCATTATTGATTGGGCTGTCAATATGGTCAATAAAACCCGAGTTAATAGGGGAGAAGAGATACTCGTTTTAGAGAATATTCCACTGGATGATGAGGGGACCTTCGAAATGATGCAACGCGGTGATACCACCGCGGTTTTTCAACTTGAATCTCGAGGTATGAAGGAACTTATTCGCAAGCTAGGTCCCGATCGCTTTGAGGACATCGTTGCCTTGGTAGCTCTTTTTCGACCTGGACCGTTACAGTCGGGCATGGTAGACGATTTTATTAACCGTAAAAAGGGTCGGGCGGAAGTAAGTTATCCGCATCCACAATATCAACATGAGTGCCTCAAACAGTCCCTAGAGCCTACCTATGGCGTCATTCTATATCAAGAACAAGTTATGCAGATTGCTCAAGAAATGGGAGGGTATACCCTTGGTGGGGCTGATTTGCTACGTCGCGCCATGGGTAAAAAAAATGCAGCTGAAATGGCCAAACAAAGAGATCTTTTTGTTCAAGGTGCAATAGACAAAGGTTTCCAGCAAGATCTTGCGTCAAATATTTTCGATCTCATGGAAAAGTTTGCAGGCTACGGATTTAATAAATCTCATTCAGCGGCCTACGCTCTGGTCGCCTACCAGACAGCTTGGTTAAAAGCCCATTATCCAGCTGAATTTATGGCTGCCACCATGTCCTCTGATATGGACAAAACCGATAAAGTGGTGACATTTATAGATGAATGCAGGGTGATGTCCCTCAGCCTGTTGCCGCCAGATGTGAATCAAGGTCAGTTTCATTTTAGCGTGGATGAAAAAGGCCAAATAATCTACGGATTAGGTGCCATCAAGGGGCTTGGAGAGGGGCCCGTAAGCTCAATACTCGAGGCGCGCTCAGGTGATGGGCCCTTTAAGGACCTATTTGATTTTTGCCTGCGCGTAGATGGTCGTAAACTCAATAAGAGAACCATTGAAGCGATGATTCGGAGCGGTGCTTTTGACGAGATTGGCCCTCAGGGATCATTGGGTTTCCGTCGTGCTGTGATGCTCGCCTGTTTGGATGAGGCAATCAAAGTTGCTGAGCAACATGAACGCAATCAAGACAGTGGTATGGGCGATCTTTTTGGGGAATCGGTGGTTGCAGGTTCTTCGTCGTTCGATTACCAAGGTTACAGTAAGGTTAGACCGCTGACTGAAAAAGAACGGCTCAATGGGGAAAAAGAAACTCTTGGTCTTTATCTCACAGGCCATCCTATCGATGAATATGAGAGCGAGTTACAGAATATGCTTCTCAGTAGAGTGTCAGATCTCAAACCGGGCAAGGATAACGATACGGTTGCAGGGATGGTTGTGGCGATGCGTTTGATGAAAAATAAACGGGGTGATAATTTTGCTTTCTTAACGCTCGATGATAAGAGTGGTCGAATTGAGTTATCCCTTTGGGCAGAAAAATACGCCGCATATCGAGATATTCTCGGGAAAGACGCTTTGCTGGTAGTCAAAGGTGTTGTGTCAGAGGATAATTTTACTGGAGGCTTGAAGATGGTTGCTGAGTCTGTTCAGTCGATCTACGAAGCCCGATGTGCCAAACTTAGCTTCATAGAATTACATGCCAAGGCCGGACAGGCGGACTGGGTTGACAAAATCCAGTCAATGCTGAGTCCTTATCGTGATGGTAATTGTGCTGTAATAGTGCGCTATACAGCAGGGCAAGCTAGTGGACAGTTTAAACTTGGCTCGGCATGGAGAGTGCAACCCAAAGACGAACTCATCAGTAATTTGAGGGAGCGGCTGGGTAAGGATAATGTAGTGCTAAATTATGATTGATGGGATTATTGGTAAAAATTCTTGAAATGGGATTTGAAGTAGGTTCACTACGCCAAGGGATGCTAGAATACAAACATTGGTAAGTTCGTTAATAGAGCAAATAGGGAAAAGAGATATACTGTAGTATGAATTTAAATTACCTGTCTTTTGAACAACCCATTGCTGAGTTGGAAGCCAAGATTGAAGAGCTTCAGCTAGTGGGCAATGATAATGAGCTAAACATTGCTGAGGAAGTGGTAAAACTTCGTGAAAAGTCACGAAAGTTGACCCAGAGTATTTATTCTAAGCTCACTCCTTGGCAGGTGGTACAAGTGGCGAGACACCCCCATAGACCCTATTCACTGGATTACATAGAAAGAATTTTTACTGACTGGGACGAGATGCATGGTGATCGTCACTTTGGTGACGATTCCGCTATTGTCGGCGGTGTAGGTCGATTGGATGGTGAGCCTGTTATGGTGATTGGGCAAGAAAAAGGTCGCGGTGTTTCAGATAAGGTGATGCGTAATTTTGGTATGCCAAAAGCAGAGGGCTATCGAAAGGCACTTAGGCTGATGGAGGCGGCTGAGCGTTTTCATTTACCTGTCATTACTTTGATTGACACGCCGGGCGCCTATCCGGGCATTGATTCGGAGGAGCGTAACATTTCTGAATCGATAGCACGTAACTTGGCGGTCATGTCGCGACTTAAAACACCAATTATCTGCACGGTGATAGGTGAGGGGAGTTCGGGTGGTGCTTTGGGAATAGGTGTGGGCGACAAAGTCAACATGCTACAGTACAGCACCTACACTGTCATTTCACCCGAGGGTTGCGCAAATATCTTGTGGAAGAGTAGTGACAAGGCCGCTGAAGCGGCTGAAGCGATGGGTGTTACATCAGAGGGCTTAGAGAAACTTAGTATTGTCGATCAAACTATTCCCGAACCCATGGGAGGGGCTCACAGAGATATCGAGACAATGAGTGTGACGCTGAAAGAGCATTTAATTGATCAACTTGCTGAGCTGCGCTCTGAACCTCTTGATGAGCTTTTAGGACGGCGCTACGAGCGTCTCATGCGTTATGGAAGTCAAGAGCCGTAACTCAAACTTTTCTTTCCCGCCGATTTGATAGGGGTTGTGGTGCTTTTATGGCCATTTCTATGCGCAAGTCTTCTAGTTTGAGCCTTGCTGAACCTGATAAATTGTTGGTCGTTTGTGGCATTTTTGATGGTTTGTTTGGGGACATTTGGATGGTTGACATAGTGGGTGGTGCTGAAGAACCACTCTACAGTCCAGCTTTATCGACCTCTGATCGAAGCAGGATATATTATCGAGCAGATTATTTGTCCAGCTTGTTGCACGAAATAGCACATTGGTGCCTTGCGGGAACTGATCGGCGCAAACTAGAAGATTATGGCTATTGGTATAACCCAGACGGGCGTGACGACCAACAGCAAGAGCAGTTTTTAGCGGCAGAGGTTAAGCCTCAAGCGCTAGAGTGGCTGTTTAGCGTTGCTTGCGATCTATCATTTAGAGTGAGTATGGATAATCTATCCGCTACCTCGGAGCTACCTTGTGAAACTGAATTCCATCACAAGGTTGCAGAGCAAATTAGACAATGGTGCTCATCCAGGACCATACCGTCTAGAGGACTCCAGTTCGTCAAGGCGCTCGCTTCTGAATTTGGCACAGACCCGATGAAGATAAGTCATTATGGCGGCTGATACCATGAATAGGAGTGCTGATGAGCAAGTCTTTTTAATCGATGCTTCAATTTACATTTTCCGGAGCTACTTTAGTCTCCCTGAGAATTGGCATTCTCCGGATGGCGAGTTTTCGACCCATGCAGTTTATGGTTTTACTCGATTTTTAATAGACATGATAAAGGAGACTAAACCTCGACATATTTTTTGTGCCTTTGACGAAAGTCTCACAACGGGCTTTAGGCACCAATTATGCCCCGCATACAAGTCAAATCGTGAACTTCCAGATCCAGCCCTCGCTTTTCAACTCAACGCCTGCCGTCAAGTATGCCGAGTCTTGGGAGTTGCTGAGATGGCGTCTACTGTGTACGAAGCAGATGATCTCATAGGCTCTATGGTGAGTCGATCGCGCAGACGCGGATTTCATGCAGTCATTGTCAGTCGTGACAAAGACCTAATGCAGTTGATAGGTAAAACAGAATCATACTGGGATTTCGGAAAATCAACCCCCAAAACCAGTGAGCAGCTAGCAGAAAAATTAATGTTTAACTGCAGTCAAATGGCCGACTATTTGGCATTGGTGGGAGATCAAAGTGACAGCATATTTGGCGTTCCTGGTGTGGGAGACAAAACTGCCAGGCAACTGCTGAGCTTTTATCCGACTATTGATGAAATCTTGGATAATCTTGATCAGCTGCAGGACTTACCAATCCGCGGTGCCAAGCAGCTCGCTGAGAAGTTTAGTTTGGGAGAAAAACAGTTGAGACTATCAAAGCGGTTGGCAACCATTGTCACTAAACCTGATGCTACATCCTCAATCAGAGATATACATTGGCGAGGTGTTCACCCTGATGCCTTTGATATCTTTGATGTAGAGATGGGTTTTAATGGTGCTTTCAATACGAAATTAGAGAGTCTTATGCGCCGGCCTAATACTGGGATATTGGGAGGTCAATCCGATGACCAATGGTGAACTCGTTATCGTCGCAGATGAAGATATGCCGCTTGTGCATGATTTGTTTGGCCCTTTTGGTAAGGTAATTTTACTTCCTGGCAGAGAAATCTGTTCCGGTCACGTAAAAGACGCCGATCTATTGTTAGTGAGGTCAGTCACACAGGTTAATGAAAGATTATTGAAGGGATCGAATGTCAAGTTTATAGGTTCTGCAACCATTGGAATTGATCATGTAGATAGGGGTTATTTATCTGCTCATGGTATTCACTTTACCGCTGCTCCCGGTTGCAATGCCAATGCTGTTATTGAATATGTTCTCTCCTCCATGTGTCGTTTGCAACCTGATTGGCGCAATAAGACCGTGGGGATTGTAGGTTGTGGTAATGTTGGCGGTCGGCTTTACCATTTGCTGTCGTCTATCGGCGTTTCCTGTTACGGATATGATCCCTATTTGCTTTCGACTGATTTTCGGTCGACGACATTTGAGAAGATATTGGCGTGCGATATTATTTGCCTTCACACGCCGCTGACGACTCAGGGGCCTTATCCGACTTATCATTTATTTAATCATCGTGTACTCAATTGCTTGCGTCCGGGAACGGTTCTAATAAATGCCGGCAGAGGTGATGTGATCGATAACTCTGCGCTTCTCAAGCAACTTTCTTCTGGCGCCGACTTGTCGGTCGCATTGGATGTCTGGTCCAGTGAACCCGATATCGATCGTCAGCTTATGGAGCGGGTATCCATTGCTACACCTCATATTGCCGGGCATAGTTTAGAAGGCAAGGTGAGAGGCAGTACTATGGTATTTGATGCTTTTCTACGTTGGATTAATCAGGATCACGACTACAGTGCATTTACAGAGCCAAAACCTGCAGACATGGTTGCTGACGTGAGTAACATCAACGACGCTATTTTGGCCTGCTATGATGTCTGTGAGGACGATAAGCGTATGCGTGACCTAATGTTATCGTCGACGGAAAGCACTGGTATGGTCTTTGATCGTTTGCGTCGAGAATATCAGTTGCGAAGAGAGTTTGGAGCAACCATTCTCTCACGTCAAAAACTCGAATCCTGTGAGGTTACAAACTTAATGCGACTCGGATTTAGGCTTGACGATACTCATTGAGATATTCTGCAAGTCGAGTGATGGCTTCTGTGAGCAGATCTTTGTCGGGTAAAAATACAATTCTGAAATGTTGTTTATCTTTGCAGTTAAATGCTGAGCCTTGCACTAGTAGTAAGTGCTTTGCCTTCAGCAAGTTTAAAACAAACTCCTCATCATCAGTGATGGGATAAACCCTTGGGTCTAATTTAAAAAATAAGTACATAGCTGCTCTTGGGTTTACGCAGCTGACTCCTGGGATGGCAGTGAGTAGCTCCATACACAGATCTCGCTGCTCTATGAGACGGCCGCCTGGGAGAATTAAATCATCGATGCTCTGTCGACCCCCTAGTGCGGTCTGAACGGCCAGCATAGCCGGAACATTGGCACAAAGACGCATGGATGCAAGCATCTCTAAACCTTCAATGTAGCTTTCCGCTCTGTCTCGAGTGCCACTTATAAGCATCCAACCCGATCGAAAACCTGCTAGTCGATAGGTCTTTGATAATCCATTAAATGTCAAACACAATGTGTTTTGAACCAAATTCGCTAGAGGGTGATGCACAGCATGGTCGTATAAAATTCGGTCATAAATTTCATCGGCAAAAAGGATTAGATTGTACTTTTCTGCTAATCGGACTATTTTCTTCAACACACCTTCACTGTATACAGCGCCGGTGGGATTGTTCGGGTTAATAACAACGATACCACGCGTCTTAGTGGTGATTTTACTCTCGATATCATCCACATTTGGCTGCCAGTTATCGCTTTCATCACAGGCGTAGTGGACTGGACGTCCCCCAGAAATAGCAACTGCCGCTGTCCATAGAGGATAATCGGGTGCAGGAATAAGGATTTCGTCGCCGAGTTCGAGTAGTCCTTGCATTGCCATGACAATGAGTTCACTTACCCCATTACCCATAATGACGTGGTTAACATCAATATCCTCTATACCCTCAGATTGGTAGCGTTGAACAACCGCTTTGCGTGCGCTGAATAAGCCTTTGCTATGACTATAGCCTTGCGCATTGCGAAGGTTGAGGATGACATCACTTATGATTTCACTCGGCGCATCCAGACCAAAAGCACCCGGATTGCCAATGTTGAGTTTAAGCACTCGTTGGCCATTGGCTTCAAGCTGATTGGCATGATCCAGTACTGGGCCACGAATCTCATAATTTACATTATGAAGTTTAGACGATTGCTTAATGATAAGAGGTAATCTCGTTGGTGTTTGGCTCGACTATACTATCAAATAAACGGAAGAGACGCATCAATGAAAGCCTTGACTTTGTCAGCTCTACTATTACTTTTATTCGCTTTTGTAATTGCCTTGGTCGAGACTGCAAACCTCGCCCCAGCTCTTCCAGTTGTCAGTTTTGTCTATGCTATTTTAATACTGGCTTTTTTTGTTGGAATATTCGGTTTGTCAATGAGTGTGATCAGATGCGTAGTTTCACGGCGGTTCTACATAGTGTTTGTCATGTTCATGTTGTTGTGCATGGCTCCAATGATTAGCGTGCATCACATAGTACCAGTGCAGTACCGTTTATTACTCACTAACGACGTGACGACGGATAGCGCCGAGACACCGCAGTTTTACAATAGTTTATCATCTCGTCGGGCCATCTCTAGGCAATTGCAGAGTTTCGAGATATTCAGAATTCAACACCGAGTTACTCAGCACCCTTATTTGGGTACGACACACTTCTCTTCAAATTGCCGGCGCATCTTAAGGATAATTGTATCGTCCCTTTCATATCGAGGTTGGCCAATCAATTTTTCCGCAATCTCTGACTCTAGTATTGAGGCATCAGCATCTTTTTTCTTTGCTAACTCCAGCAGTGACATGACTATAAGAACGATTGATACCCCTCGTGGTGGCTGTAACGTTGATGTGAGGTCTTCATCACGAAATGATTTTACAGATTGGGGGCACAATATATTGCTGATAGATCGTTTCATTTCTACTTTAAAACAGATGTGCCGCAGGCAAAATGTGGTCTAATTAAATTGGCAGGCGGAATATAGGTATCAATTCCATGAATTTCGATTCAAGCTTTCCCAAGAAATCTAAAACCTTGTTTGAATGTCATGCTCAGATTAAACTTTACTCAGTGTTTGTAAATTTTGTGGGTTGTTCAGTGCGAAAGTTTTTAAATTCTATAATGATATTTGTTAGTGCATGGGTACTAATTTTTTACCTTGCGCCGGTCTTCAAAATTCCCATGATCATCTTCTTTGCCATGATGAATCTCTCTATGTTGGTGGCTTTTGTTGTTGGTCTGCTTGGGATTTGCATTAGTTTTTTGTTTTTCAAAGAGCAGCCGCAAACTGAAAAATACATTTTTCGGATTACAATGATCGTATGTATGGTTCCAATGTTGGCTGTGCACTCCATAGTGCCCATTGACCTTCGGTTGGCGGCTTCTAATGATGTGTCGACTGATATAGTTACGCCACCTATTTTTAGTCAATCTGAGGATGTTAGGCGTTTGGCCTTTCCATCTAAATTTAAGTTTTTCGAAATGCAAAGACGCGTTAGTCAATACCCGTTTGGACAGTCGCTTAAGCTGAAGCGCTCTTGCAATGCTGCCTACCTGCGGGTTCTCTCTACATTTAGTAATCTCGGCTGGCCGATCTATTATCCGGGATCATCGAGTCGAGTTGTTGAGGCTACAGCATCATATTTCTATAGTAAACCTGCAAGTGATTTTGTGGTGAGAATACGTGATACTGAGGATGGTCAATGTGATCTGGATATCCGTTCATCGTCCCGAAATGATGGCCACGACATGGGGCATAATATCATCTTGATCAATCGATTTTCCGACACTCTAATGACTGTTCCAAGTCGATGGGAACGGCGTGTAGAGGCAAAATAATTGAGTTGTTAACTAATATAAATTGCTGTGTGATGTGAGCTTCAATTGCAGTGGGTTTAATCTGTGTAAATCAGATGGCTTTATAAGTTGTCAGGTTGAATTAAAAAAGCTTAGAAATAAAACTGTCTTATGCTTGACAGTTTTAGCGATGCTACTTATCATGCGCGCCGTTGTGCCTTATACGTCCCGTTCGTCTAGAGGCCTAGGACACCGCCCTTTCACGGCGGTAACAGGGGTTCGACTCCCCTACGGGACGCCATATTCAGATGCTGATGGTCAGTATTTGCGGGAATAGCTCAGTTGGTAGAGCGGTACCTTGCCAAGGTACAGGTCGCCGGTTCGAACCCGGTTTCCCGCTCCATTAAAAAACACAAAACTTAGGTTTTGTGTTTTTTTTTGAGTTTAAAAGATACCCAGTGACAATCCAGCAGCCATCGCGTGGCCAAAATCGAGCCCTAAACTATGGTGTTCCTCTTTTTGATATCCACCGCGCACAATCAGGGGCTCCGATACGAGGCGAAGAGGGTAGCCGTTCGCAATACGTTGTATTTCTCGCACAGCACCTTGGCCATCATTACCCGCTGTTACAAAAATACCGTAGGGCAAATTAATTTTCTGTGGCTCCGCAAGATAAAAGGTGCGATCAAAAAAATCTTTCAAAGCGCCACTCATGTAACCAAAATTCTCTGGTGTTCCGAAGATAACTCCATCGGCCCACAATAAGTCGCTTATGTCGGCGTTAAAAGCCCCCAGAATGCGAGTATCCACCTCTAATTCCTTTTGACACCCCAGTAGCACCGCTCTTGCGAGGCTTTCTGTACTGCCGCTCTGGCTATGATATACAAGTAATAAACGTTTCATACTTAGTGATGATAGATTCATTGGATTTGATTTGAAAGATCTACAATAAAATAAGAGTTACGCCAACGTTAGCAATTGATGGCATTTATTGCCAGAGGGGATCCTTTGAGTAGATTTCTCGTGTTGGCAATGGGTATTTTTGTCACATCCCTTATACCTCAGTTGCCTGACTTTTATGTCTATCTGACAAGACTACTAACAGCGACATTTGTTTACGCTGGTGCGCGTTGTTTAATAGGTGGTCATTTGAAAAAATGTTATGTGATTACTGACCTATTATTCATTTTTTTGTGGGGATTTTGTTGGGGTCTTTTTAGTGCAAACAACTACCTTGATAGCCGTCTACCTGAAAAATATCACGGACGAGACTTCGTAGTTTCAGGCTCGCTCATCGATATTTCAGTTGAAGATCAAGAGCGAATAAAATTTACTCTCGATGTGCACTCGGCAGCTCTAGATGACGCTTTGGACAAGCCTCTTAAGCTGAAAAAGTTGATGTTGACACATTATTTGTCGGCCGACCCTCGACTCAACCTCGCCTTAAGGGTCGGCCAGCATTGGCAGTTTAAAGTTCGACTAAAGAGTTCGCGAGGGTTACTTAATCCTGGTAGTTTTGATCGTCAAAAAATGTTGGTTGAGCGCCGCTACTCAGCTATTGGCTATGTTCGGGATAGTGCAATTAATAAACTGATTCATCCTCAACCTAGATTGTCTATTGGTATGATTCGAACTCAAGTCGCAAAGCTTCGTAGTTACATCGCAACAAGCGTAATGAAATCAGATACATCGCATTTCAACAAAGCAATTCTTGTCGCGTTGACGGTGGGTGATCGCCGAATGATCCGTCCATGGTGGGAAGATTTGTCAAGACTCGGTATTGTACACCTTATAGTCATTTCAGGTTTGCATATCGGAATTGTCGGCGGTTGGGGATACTTTGTCGGCTCTATTTTCACGAGAATACTGAGGGTGCTACAGCAGAAGAGAATTATTGCTCTGATTCCAGAGTATTTTTACTTATGCGCTCCAGTAGTCACATCATTACTATTTGCATCCATATACAGTCTTCTCGCAGGGTTTACATTACCTACTCAAAGAGCTCTGACAGCCCTCATAGTTGTCCTCTCTGCTCGATTATTTTTTAAACAAGTAAACCCCTGGTTGTGCTTTTGTGTTTCCCTATGTTTTATTGCTTTCGTGCAGCCTTTCGCCATTCTTGGCGCGGGGTTTTGGTTGTCTTTTGTTGCAGTAGCCACCCTTATTGGATGGTTCTATCCTTGGCATGCTAATGGTGATAGGTTTCGATCTAAAATTGTATCAGCACAATTTATTCTCGTAGTAGTCATGTTTTTACCGCTGAGTCTAGCTCTTGGACGTGCTTCATGGATAGCACCTCTGATCAATATGCTTGCGATCCCGATTGTATCTATCATTATTGTACCTGCCGCACTGATGGGCACGCTTGTGCTTGCATGGAGTCAAAGTAACGCGATGTTAATTTGGAAAATTACTGCTATAGCCATTTCTCCGCTCCAGATATTGATCCAAAATTTGCCCCATTCCATTGGCTTTTTTACACTCCCAGTGGCTTTGTCATTTCCTGTCGCCGTTGCGTTTGCGCTAGGTTGTTTGATCCTTTTTTTGCCGATTAAAACTAAGCTCCGAATACTTTGCTTGATGCCTCTGATAGCGGCTATGTTATATCCTAAACATGAAAATACTGTTTTGATAACTATCCTAGATGTTGGTCAAGGTTTGTCAGTTGTTTTGGAGGTGGAAGGTCGGACTATGATCTATGATGCTGGGCCTAGATACGGTGAAAGCTACAATGCTGGCGATGCTATAGTGCAACCGTTTTTACGGAGTCGAGGTAATCGCACGCCTGATGTGATTGTTATCAGCCATGAGGACACAGACCATAGTGGCGGGTTCGGGTCTCTAGCGGATTCATTCCCCTCGGCGCATTTGATTCATGGTCCAGGTGTCAGTATAGAGGCAACAAAGGTCGATCAACCTGTCTTGCTACAATCTGAGCCACTAACGTGTAGCTCAGGACACCATTGGTATTGGCCGGTTAAATCCCATGAGATGCAGTTTTCGTTCTTGTGGCCGTCTGTTACTGGTCCTCAAGCTGGTAATGATAGCTCTTGTGTTTTACTCATTTCATGGTCTGGACATTCCATTTTATTGACGGGCGATATCACCCAAGTCGTCGAAAAAAAACTAATAGAATCCAAGATACTTAAAGAGAGCGAAGTTACTTTGTTGATAGCGCCACATCACGGAAGCAAAAGCTCATCAAGTTTAGAATTTATTCAATACACATCACCCCAGCACGTGGTTTTCTCATCCGGTTACAAGCATCACTATGGTCATCCTCACGAGGGGGTAGTAGCGCGTTACAAAAAAGCTGGTACGAAGATATGGTCTACCGCGGACGATGGAGCAGTGAGTTTCTCATGGTCTATTGATAACGAACTGAAGATTCACCCGCGACGCCGAGCAACATTTTTCACCTGTATCACGTGTCGCGCGTGGTGGCGATGAATGTTGCTCCCGGCCTCAGCTGAGACCTGATATTGAGTAGGGGAGTATTTGGTCTGAGATTGAACAGGATCCCCGAGTCGACCATCATAATAGTGTCGTTGTGATTACCAGCATACAGTTGTATTATTCGCGACTAAATATCGAAAATAGGTAGTAACCAACTGATGAATCTCCATGAGATCAAGCCACCAAGCTGTCGGTATCGAGCCATAGGCGTCTATTATTGCAAATCGATGTTTCTATGGGTGAAGTTGTGCTAGAGCCGTCGAGTCCCGCTGGAACAGAAACGTACCTTCGCTTAATGCGATATGTGGCTAAATCATGGTTTCCCTTTCTTATCAGCGTAATAGGCTTACTCGTTCACTCCCTTGCTGAAATAGCATTTATCGATCTTTTACGCTACATCACCGATATTATTTCCGTACAAACGTCCGATGATGGGTTGAGTTCCGGGTCGCGGCCTGACAGTGGGTTGGTAGCTGGTGCCGCTACTTATCTATTCGATACGAAAACCATAGATGAAAGTTGGTTGGTAATACCTGTCTTTTTAGTTTTGATCAGTGCTATCAGGGGTTTTGGGTATCTTATTGGTACCTATTTTCTCGCCTATGTTGCTAATTACCTTGTTCATTCGTTGCGAATCGATCTCTACAATCGATATCTCTTACTCCCGTTCCAGTTTTTCGATCAATCAATGGCCGGACGCCTTGTTTCCATGGTTACATTCAATGTGCAGCAAGTCACTGAGGCAGGAACAAAAGCGATCAAGACATTGATACAACAGGGGGGTCTGGTTGTTGGTTTGATTAGCTATCTACTCTATGTCAATTGGCTATTAACATTATTTTTCATTGCTGCCTTGCCCTTGGTTGGCCTCATTGTCTCTGCTGTTAGTAAGCGATTTCGCCGTATTAGTCAAAATATACAAAACGCTATGGGCGATGTTACGCACGTGACTCAGGAAGTAGTCAATGGCTACCAGGAAGTACGCATGTTTGGCGCGCACTCTTCGGAGCTACAGCGGATGAAAGATGCCAGCCATCGCAATCGTCGGCAGAATATGAAAATGGCTTTTACCAATGCACTTAGCAACCCAATGATAATATTTATTGTCTCGTTGGCGTTTGCGGGTGTTATTGGATTTATGCTCAATCCGCTTGTCTTAGAGACCATGACAACAGGTACTTTTATGGTTTTTCTCGTCGGCTCTGGCGTCTTAATAAAACCTATTCGACAGTTGACAGAAATAAATAGCGATATTCAGAGGGGTATTGCAGCGGCTGAGTCAATATTTGCCGTGATTGACACACCGGGTGAAATAGATGATGGCGAGTACAATACTGACGTTGTCAAAGGTGCTTTTGAGTTTTCCGATATTGAATTTACCTACAAAGGTGCTGATAAGCAGGTATTGAGTAAGATTAATTTTTCTGTTTCCCCCGGTGAGACTATTGCGCTGGTGGGTTCTTCCGGGAGTGGTAAAACCTCACTGGTAAGCTTGATCCCGCGTTTTTATCGCCCTTGTTCAGGGTTAATCACATTAGATGGCATGAACGTTAATGATTTTGATTTGGGCAATTTACGCAAACATATTGCTGTAGTGAGTCAAAACGTTACATTATTTAACGGTAGCGTTTATGACAACATTGCCTATGGAGAACTGCAGGGTAGGTCGCTTGAGAAAGTGAAAGCTGCAGCTGAGGTGGCCAATGCCCGTGGTTTTATAGAAGAGATGCCGAGAGGCTTTGACACCGAGGTTGGAGACAATGGAGTCATGCTCTCTGGTGGTCAGCGGCAACGTATTGCTATTGCGAGAGCGGTACTTAAAAATGCCCCAGTATTAATCTTGGATGAAGCCACGTCGGCGCTAGACACCGATTCCGAGCGCTATATTCAAACTGCCCTGGAAGCGCTAATGGAAGGGCGCACTACCTTTGTTATCGCTCATCGACTCAGTACTGTGGAAAAAGCAGATCGAATCTTGGTGCTAGAAAATGGCCGAATTATTGAGCAGGGTACACACTGCGAGTTAATATCAATCGGCGGCCGATACGCTAAGCTGTATAAAAATCAATTTGACGATAGCCAGAGTACATAATCTTGTCCCTTGAGCGAGCGCTGGTAAAAGCTTGGTATGAGAAGAGTATCTGGCTGTACACGTTGTTACCAATTACATGGATCTTTACCTCTGCCAGCTGGGTTAGACGCCTCTATTTGCAAAGTCGCTATCAAGGCCAATCCTATGCTGCTCCAGTGGTTGTGGTAGGAAACATTTCCGTGGGTGGTAATGGGAAAACACCATTCATCATTTCACTGACTTTGGCGCTGCAACAACGTGGTGTTAGTGTGGGCGTTGTTAGCCGTGGTTTTGGTGGCAAGTCTGATGAGTACCCCTTGCAAGTATCTGCGAAGTCCAATCCTTCGCAGTCTGGTGATGAGGCATTGTTAATTGCTCGATCATGCAATTGTCCAGTGGTGGTTGACCCAGATCGTAATGCCGCGGTAAAAAGTATACTTGCAAAGCATCGAGTCGACCTAGTTCTTAGCGATGACGGTCTTCAGCACTATAGTATGCATCGTGATCTTGAGATTGCTGTTGTCGATGTGGATCGAGGATTTGGTTCCGGATATCAGTTGCCTGTGGGCCCGATGCGGGAATCAATTGGTCGATTGAACGAAGTTGATTTTGTGATTTTAAATGGCCAAGCGAAACTCGATGAGCAGATTCTTCACTCGGTCAATTTACATCGCACCAAGATGGTGGCAAGAGGATTGCGGAAATTTGGATCTACTGAATTGGTAAATGATACTGCCTTAGTTGGGAGTCGGACCGTTAATGTAGTAGCAGCCATTGCAAACCCTCAAAGAGTTGCCGATACGCTTTCTCTTATGGGCTTTAATCCAATTTTAGTCGCTTTGGATGATCATCAGGTGATATCAGGTGGTCATTTAGTTTTTGAGAATTCCTATCCTGTCATTATAACTGCCAAGGATGCGGTGAAGTATACTGACCGCGTCCCTGATAATCTCTGGGTACTGGAAGTTGAAATGCTCCTAGAGGCTGATTTGGTAGAAAAAATTTGTCATGGCGTCAAGCTCTCTGTGACTACCGGCTGACAAGGCCTTATAATGAGACGTCTTTTATGTACTAGGTAGGTGGCAGATGTCATTTGTGGTAATTATTCCCGCTCGATTCAGTTCGTCACGCCTTCCAGGAAAACCATTATTATCTATAGCTGGCCAGCCTATGATCCAGCATGTCTGGATACAAGCGACCAAGAGCAAGGCCAGCAGAGTCATTGTTGCAACCGATGACTTGCGTATTGAGGCCGCAGCACGAGAATTTGGCGCAGAGGTTTGTATGACTCGTACAGATCATACCTCTGGAACTGACCGACTTGCCGAGGTTGCAGATTTGGCTATGTTTACAGACGAACAAATTATCGTCAATGTACAGGGTGACGAACCTTTGATTCCACCTGAGGTGATCGATCAAGTAGCGGATAATCTAGCCCTTTGTGCTGATGCTGGCGTCGCCACACTGTGCGAACCCATTAGCAGTGTAACGGATTTCCAAAATCCCAATGTGGTTAAAGTTGTTGCCGACAGATATGGGCTCGCGTGTTATTTCAGTCGAGCGCCAATACCGTGGCCGCGAGATGGGTTTGAAGAGGGTAGATCTTGTGCGAGTAGGCATATAGGAATCTATGCATACCGAGTAGAGCAATTGAGAGACTTTGTCAGCTGGCCTGTTGCGCCTATGGAAAAACAGGAGTCGTTAGAGCAGTTACGCTTTCTGTCCAATGGTGTGCAAATCCATGTTTCTACATCAATCGCGAAAGTTCCAGGGGGCGTTGACACTCAAGACGATCTGAATGCAGTAAATGCCTTTCTTAACCCCACCGAGAGCGCTAGTTGAGAGGTTGTGCCCTATGCCTAAAGTATCAGTATTATTCGTCTGTCTTGGTAATATTTGTCGATCGCCCACCGCTCATGCAGTTTTTCAGACCCTCGTTGACCGTCATGGCTTGTCCTCGGATATTTATGTGGACGGTGCCGGCACTGGCGATTGGCACCTGGGTCACGCGCCGGACACCAGGTCAAGCGCAGAGGCTGCAAAAAGAGGCTACGACATGTCTCTTCTCAGATCAAGATTAGTGACTGTCGAAGATTTTTACCAATTTGATTATATTATAGCCATGGACAAGAGTAATCTGAGTAATCTCCAAGCCATATGCCCGGTGGATTTTTCAGGTCAGCTTAGATTGTTGATGGATTTCTCCACCGATCCATTGTTTTCCTCGATTTCTGAGGTGCCTGATCCCTATTATGGTGGTCATGACGGGTTTCCTTTGGTTTTAGATATGATAGAGGACGCAGCCACATCGTTTTTGAGGTACGTTATGGCTAGTGAACCGATGTCTTTAATACAAGAGCAGTGACTGATATGGGACACGCTGCACCGCTTAAGATTTATCGCGATAAGAGCATGGGCAATCTAAATACTTTGGCGCTACCGGCAAAAGTCTCCCATTTTTGCGTGGTAACGAATGTCGGTGAGCTGCAACAGGCAATAGAGTTTGCCAACAGTGAAGGATTGCAAATTATCCCTTTGGGCGCTGGTAGTAACGTTGTTTTAACCGTAAATTTGGATGCTCTGGTAGTATCAATTAATTTTCAAGGTATTGAAAATGTCGATTCCAACGAAGCCGGAGATTATGTTGATATTAAGTTTTCTGCAGGTGAAAATTGGCATCAATCAGTTATCCACAGTCTTAACAACGGATGGTATGGTTTAGAGAACCTGTCACTCATTCCCGGAAATATTGGCGCGGCAGCAATCCAAAATATCGGTGCGTATGGTGCAGAACTCAGTGACACTCTGGTATCTGTCGGTGTGTTCAATATTGAGTCATACGCCTGCAGTCAGTTATCCCGAGAAGAATGTCAATTTTCCTACAGGAACAGTATCTTCAAGCAATCATTGAAAGACAAATGCATCATTACCGACATCACCCTGCGATTATCCAGGAAACCTAAGCTAAATATTGAGTACCCTGCATTATTGGAGTACTTTAATTCCCACAATTTATCTCCGACTGCTCGAAATGTGAGTCGTGCGGTTTGTCATCTGAGAAGATGTAAACTCCCAGATTATAAAATGCTGCCCAACGTTGGAAGTTTTTTTACAAACCCTGTTCTGTCGATCCATGAGTTTGAAAAGTTAAAGGGTTTGCAAAGATATAGACATATCGATATTCCTTTTTACAGAAATCTCGATGGTATGATTAAAGTGCCCGCTGGATGGCTTATCGATAATTTGGGGTTTAGAGGAGCTCGTCAAGGCTCCGCAGGTGTGCATGAAAAACAGGCACTTGTACTTGTTAATCATAGAGACGGCCCCCAAGATGACTGGGCCAGAGATATCATGTTATTGGCGACGCAAATTAGGGATACAGTGAAGTCACAATGTCTAATCCAACTGGAAATAGAGCCGAGGGTTTATGGACCTCTTTGAGCAACAAAATATTCCCATGTATCTTCAGCATGAGCGTTGTTCGCAGTTAATTTTCTGGCCCGACTGGCTATCAAAGCGAGCAGCCGACGAGCTCTTAGCAACCGCGATTGCTCAAACACCATGGCGTGAGGACAAGATTTTTATTATGGGGCGAGAGATTCCCATCCCACGATTGCAAAGCTGGTTTGGTGATCCCTCCACTTCCTATACTTACTCCCGTATTCGGCTCCAAGCTTTGGCATTTCCTGACTGGATGGAACAACTGCGTCTGGAGGTCGAATCAACCACCGGACATTTTTTTAACCGAGCACTGGTCAACTATTATCGAGACGGACGTGACAGTGTTGATTGGCATGCTGATGATGAGCCAGAATTGGGTTTTGAGCCCATCATTGCCAGTCTTAGTCTAGGCGCGGTAAGAGAATTTCAGTTGCGCCACAATGTTACAAGTGAAAGGGTTAAAATAGCATTACCCCACGGCTCCCTGCTGCTCATGGGTGCTGGAGTACAAACGCACTGGCAGCATCGTATTGCCAAAGTTAAGCAGCTCGATGCGCCCAGAATAAACTTTACTTTTCGGTACATGGAGTCTGTTGATTCCCAGCAGAATGGGAATTCGAAGAAACAATGAAATTTTCTGAATTTGGTCAGCGATTCGCTGGTGCTTCGGGTATTGTAGAATTAATGGATGATTTGGGCAGTGCGCTCAATGAAAATCCTCAAATGATTTTCATGGGAGGTGGCAATCCAGCACGGATTCCGGAGGTGGAATCGGTATTCAAACAGCGTCTGCAGTCTATTATTGATGACCCCCAACAGTTACATACTTTAACCGGTATCTATCAGTCCCCTCAAGGTGACAGGGGCTTTCTCCGAGATATCGCGCAACTGCTCAAGAGGCAATTAGGTCGAGAAGTTACGGAACACAATGTTGCTGTTTCTAATGGAAGTCAGCCGGCGTTTTTTGTTCTCTATAACATGCTCGCAGGTCATATGAGCGATGGTGGTTATCGGTCGGTGCATTTGCCATTAACCCCAGAGTATATTGGATATTCGGACCTCGGTTTGTCAGCAAATATGTTCACCTCTACACGACCTGAGATAGAATTTTTAGACGACGACTTGTTTAAATACCGAGTGGATTTTAATAATTTACAGGTTAATGAGGATACAGCAGCACTTTGCGTCTCTCGACCAACCAATCCTACGGGAAATGTACTGACTGATAATGAGGTCGAACACCTCGACAGCATTGCAGAGACTGGCGGCGTTCCTTTTATCATCGATGGAGCCTATGGTTTACCTTTCCCTGGGATACTATTCAACCATGCTAAGCCTCATTGGAATTCCAATACAATCCTTGTTCTTAGTCTATCAAAACTTGGCTTGCCAGGTGTTCGCACGGGCGTTGTTGTTGCTAATGAGGAAGTTATTCAAGCTTTTCGCAATGCCAATACAGTGCTTAGTTTGGCCTGTGGCAATCTGGGGCCTATGTTGGTGCGAGAATTAATTAGAACTGATGAGTTAGTTGCTCTCGGTTCGTCCGTAATAAGACCCTTCTATAGAGAGCGAGCGCAACAGACTGTTGACTGGATCAGAGGGGCTCTGCGGGATATTCCCCTTCGAATACATAAACCTGAGGGCGCTATTTTCCTCTGGTTATGGTTTGAAGGCCTTCCTATCACTAGTCAAGAGCTTTACCTGCGTCTTAAAAAACGTGGAGTTTTAGTTGTTCCGGGACATAATTTTTTTCCAGGTATGGATAACGGCTGGCGTCACCAGCAAGAGTGTATTCGCATATCCTATGCTCAGGACCCTGATATTATCAAAGCAGGCGTTCATCTGATTGCTGAGGAAGTTATTAAGGCTTATCGAGAGTGACAAACCATCGCTTTAGAAGAATTGTTACAGTACTTAATCAGCGGCAGCCAGATTTAACTGTTGTCACTGACGGTGTGCATAAAGGTCAAAACTTATCGGCAATACTTCGAACCTGCGACGCCAACGGTCTGATGTGTCTTCACTCGGTCTACGATGCTGAGACCTTTAGGGCGCACAGGGGCACCACCATGGGGACTCATAAGTGGGTAGATACCAGTGTCTATCGCCACATTTCCGAGCCATTAAAGCTATTACAAAATGATAATTATCAGATAGTTGCTGCTAATTTGTCAGAAACTGCCGTAGATTATCGCCAGATTGATTTTACACGACCGACCGCGTTGGTTTTAGGTGCAGAACGATTAGGTGTTAGCGATGATGCAAATAGCTATATAGATCAATGCATTAGTATCCCTATGTTGGGAATGGTGGAATCCTATAATGTTAGTGTTGCCTGCGCTATTATTTTGGCTGAGGCCAGAAGGCAGAGAGAGGAGGCTGGATTCTATCTCCATCGCAAACTCTCTGATGAGACATTTGAACGGCTCTTGTTGCGCTGGGCCCAGCCATTGGTTGCCCGATATTGCGATAAACACAATTTGCCTTATCCGAAATTGGATGAAAATGGTGATATCACAGACCAAAATTGGCGGCAAGGTTGATAGATTTTGTTTAATCGGTTCAAGTGGGCCATTGCTCAGATTAACTGCTGAACTATGATTTTACGGTTTCCTCTAGGGTTTTTAGGATCAGATCAACTTTGTTAATAGATTCCTCATATTCGTTCTCTGCCAATGAGTCGGCGACGATGCCGCCGCCGCCCCAACAATGCATTGTAGACTTGGTTGCTAGGACAGTGCGAATGGCAATGTTAGTGTCCATATTGTTATTAGCACCGATATAACCAATACTGCCGCAATAGACCGATCGTTTAACTGGTTCTAATTCCTCTATGATTTGCATGGCACGTTGTTTTGGTGCGCCAGTAATGGAACCTCCTGGAAAGCAATCACGAAATAAAACCAGTGGTGAGATTGCAGGATTTAATTCTCCTACCACGGTACTGACCAAATGATGGACATTGGGAAAGCTTTCCAACGAAAATAGCTTTGGCACCTTGACAGAGCCTGGTTGGCAGTTCTTGCTGATGTCGTTGCGTAACAAATCAACAATCATTAGGTTTTCTGCTTTATCTTTTAAACTGTGCTTCAGTGTGTTGGCATTGTGATTATCCTTCTCCGGGGTCTCGCCGCGCAGCACTGTACCCTTAATTGGTTTCGTTTCTACAATTAAGCTGTTATTTTTGCGTTGGGATACCTTAATAAAACGTTCTGGTGACATTGAAAGGATTGCTTTGTTAGACCATTGCCAAAACACTGAGTAGGGGGACGCAATTACCTCTCTCAAATGCAGATAAGCAGTCCACTCGTCTCCTTGGTAATCGGCATAAAAATGTTGCGTAAAATTTGTCTGATAGCAGTCGCCTTGTAGAATGTAATTTTTGATCGTTGAGATTTTTTCAATGTATTCTGTTTCACTGAGGGTCGACTTAAACGAGCTGGTTAAACCGAATGATGAGATTTCTCTCTCAAAGCCATTGTTTTCGAATCGCCTGATCACGTCTTCTCTCAAGGCATTACTGCAAGCCTCATGAAAAATGATCTCTGCTTGCTTGTCGCTGTGATTGACTACCAAAGCCCACAAATACCGACCTACTCGCATATCAGGGAGATCAACTACTTCCATTGTAGTATCGGGTATCTGGACAAGATTTCGCCCAAGATCATAGCCAAAGTACCCTAAAATTCCGCCAGGAAAGGTTAATTCTCGATGTTTTTCATCCAGTGGCTGTAACTCACCGAGTGCGCGCTCGATAAGATCAAAGGGGTCATCGGTAGATGGTTGTTCGTTATCTCCATCAATAATTATAGAGTGTGTTCCCCGTGTTTCTATTATTAGGTCTGGTGTACTGGATATTATATCGAGATTACCCTGGGCACTTTGCGGTTTTCCACTGTCCAGCCAGATAGCATCAGGCATACTGCGAACACAGTTGAATAGGTGAGAAGTGTCTTCAATATAGGAAATACTATGCCGATAAACTTGCTTCATAATTTTAGGCTTTTTAGTCGAAAGCTATGCTAGGGTGAACATCATACTGCCGGCGCTACTTTATGGATTTCGTCGTCGTGATGCAAACTACAATTTCAATCGATGAAATTGCCCATTTCAGGAGATCAATATCGATGTTAGTAATACGCACTGCCAATGGTGATGATGATGCCATAATACTCACTCAGCATAACTGTGCCATGGCGATGGAAACAGAGGGGAAAGTATTAAATTTTGATGTTGTTAACAGTGGCGTGCTCGGGCTGATGGCGCGATCTGAATATGGTTTCTATCTGGTAGCTGAGATGGAAACAGCTGACAGTCGAGACGTTGCGGCGACGTTAATGGTGACTTATGAGTGGTCTGACTGGAGGAATGGCTTGTTTTGGTGGATACAGTCGGTGTACGTAAAATCGGAGTACCGGCGTCAAGGGATTTATCGAAGAATGTATGACCATCTGCGAGAAATGTCTGCACATGCTGAAATCCCCGTTTGCGGCTTTAGGCTTTACGCTGAGACGGAAAATGTGGTAGCTCAGGCAACCTATAAGGATTGCGGTATGGATCAGTGTGAATATCTGATGTTTGAACAGCTCTCTAGTTAAGCCGGATAGAGGCGGCTAATCAAACTGGGCACCGCTGTTTCAACACGAAGAATTCTCGGCCCAAGATGGACTGGCTCAAAGCCTAGGTTTGCTAATTTCTGGATTTCGTAAGGGATAAAGCCGCCCTCGGGACCGATGGCAATACACGTACGATGGCGAGTATTGATGGGGCAGGCGTTGATACTTCCTGGGTGAGCGACTAGCGCTTTATGACCTTTGATTATGTCAGGTAACTCATCTTCTACAAAAGGTAAAAAACGCTTCTTCAGAACAATATCTGGCAGAGTTGTATCAACTGATTGCTCGAGCCCCAGAATTAGCTCTTGGTGCAGTGAGTCAGGTTGCATTAGTGGTGACTGCCAAAAGCTCTTTTCTACTTTATAACTATTTATCAGATAGAGCTTTTTGACCCCCATTGACGCCACTGACTGTATGATACGTCGCATCATCTTGGGTCGAGGCAGAGCTAAAATCATCACTAGTGGGAGCGGGTCTGGAGGAGCTTCATCGAGTGTAAGTCTCAATTCCGCAAATTCATCGTTGATTGTAATTATTTCCCCACGACCGATATAACCATTTAGACGGCCAACGCGAATACTATCGCCGATGACAGATTGGCGAACAGTAAGTAAATGTGACAGCTGACGTCCCGTTACGCGAACAATAGTCTTGTCAGAGTATGGTTCGTCAATGATAAGTAAATTCATATTAACAGTGTAATCCAATAGTAGCGTCACAGATAGTTGTGTCGGGTATTCTTGCGACCGGACTTGCGTCGATGTGACGTGGCAATGATAATGCCAAGTAAGCGGCCTATTCATAAATATAATTAAGGAGCGACAGTGACAGATAGAATACCCAGAGACAAAAATAACGACTATACCGAGGTAATGGCTCAAAAGCGTCGTGACTTTGCTGAGTCGAAAACATCGACCGAACTTAATCATGTTGGACACTACTCTGTGGATCCGGGGTTGACCGCAGGTAATATAGAAAATTTCATTGGTGTTGCTCAGGTTCCCATGGGTCTTATGGGGCCGTTGTTAGTTGATGGCGAGCATGCTCAAGGGGAGTTTTATGTGCCCATGGCGACCAGTGAAGGTACTCTTGTTGCAAGTTATAACCGAGGTGCAAGTCTTCTCCGCGAGGCAGGCGGCGCAAAAGTAACAGTAGTTGACGATGCCATGCAGAGGGCGCCCGTGTTCATCTTTGAAGATGCACGCCAGGCTAGAATGTTTGGAGAGTGGGTGAGTGATAACTTTGATCGCATTGCTGAGCAGGCTGAATCTACCACCTCGTCGGGAAAACTGCGCAATATTCAGCAATTTTCTGCAGCTAGAATGCGCTACTTAAGATTCAACTATACTACCGGTGATGCTGCTGGTCAGAATATGGTAGGCAAGGCAACCTTTGTTGCTTGTGAGTGGATAAAGGCCAATTATCCAGGTATTGAGCGTTATATGCTCTCGGGGGCAATGGACACGGATAAAAAGCACTCTCAGCTGAATACTCTTTACACGAGGGGCAAACGAGTTATTGCAGAGGTAACTATCCCCAGCGCATTGCTGGAGCGAGTGATGGGAGTCAGTGGCGAGGCCTTGTTCAAGGCGCGAGCAATAAATCAAGTGGGTGGTCTTCTTGCCGGTTCAATCAATACAGGGGCTCATTCGGCGAATGGAATAACAGCGACTTTTATTGCAACCGGTCAGGATGTTGCCAATGTTGCTGAGTCATCATCTGCCGTTGTCTACGCTGATCTAGACGTAAATGGAGACTACTATTTCTCGATCACAATCCCATCATTAATTGTTGCCACCTTTGGCGGTGGTACCGGATTGCCGACCCAGCAAGAGTGCCTCAAAATGCTCGGTTGCGTTGGTGCAGGTAAGGTCAAAAAGCTAGCCGAGATCATCGGCGCTACAGTGCTGGCTGGAGAGCTATCCTTGATGAGTGCGGTGCTCGCGGGAGATTGGGTCACTAGCCATGATGCGTTGGGCCGAAACCGTTGAGTACATACTGGATAGCGTGTTGGTAATTGCTTTTTATAACACTATAATGGCGCCGCAGTGGGCTCGTAGTTCAATGGATAGAATAGGGACCTCCTAAGTCTTAGATGCAGGTTCGATTCCTGCCGAGCCCACCATGCCATCCACTTGTGGCTCAATAGCAGTCTTGCTGCTCGGAGTTAAAGCATTTTATAGTTAATCTTTGTGCTTCTTGAATTTGTTGTTCACTCATCAGAAGGCTGATTGTGTCAATTCCTCGCGCAGCTTGTTGATTGCCTTGAGCTTCAGATAGGGTCCACCAGATGTACGCCTTAATATTATCAGCGGCGGTTCCCTGTCCCTTCGCGTAGATGTATCCCAAGGCATTTTGAGCATCGGGATCTCCTTGCTTTGCCGCTTTGGTGTACCATCGCATGGCTTCGGCAATGTCCACAGGAACGCCTTGGCCCTTGGTATAGATGTATCCCATTCTTGCCTGGGCCGCTGAGTCCCCTTGCTCGGCTGCGCTGCGGAACCAACGCAGTGCTTCAAGTTCATCAATAGGAAGGCCTTCGCCATTTAAGTACATTATTGCTAAGTTGAACTGCGCGGTTGCATTACCTCTTTTGGCCGCCTTGAGATACCAATTTGAAGCCTCATAATTGTTTTCTGTAACCCCTAACCCGTTGTCATACCGAAAGGCGATATCTAATTGTTGCTCCGCAGTTGCATCCTCTTTTTCAGCGAGATCTTTCAGCTCTAAGAAGTAGCTCGTGGCATGCAGTAAAGGACTAAAAAAGGTTAATAGAAGCAGTAGACGCAAGTTCATAAAAAGAATCCAAACGTGTGAACAGCATAACACTGTCACAAATAGTTGATGAGAAATATCTCTGATGCGATAGCGATGCTTATCGCCAATCGTATACATTATCGGCAAATTAACCTTAAAATTGAAATATATTTTGATAATGTGATCTGCTTCTCGATTTGTGCCCACCTATTTAGCGATCATACATGTGTGTTAGGGGAGAGGGATTTGAGGTGTTTATGCGCTCAGTGGGGTATTTGCGGAATTTTAAGGTATCAGTAATTGCGCTGCTGTGGATGTTGTTGATTTACCCGCTAACTGCAATCTGTCAAGAGGAGTCCGTCAGAGATGAGCTGGATCGTCTTCAACAGATAATTGATGCCCAAGAGCTGCGTATCAAGCGCCTAGAGGCTTTGTTAGCATCGCCAAAACAAAGACGAACTGTTATTGACCGTTATTCATGGCAAAATGAGGTTCTTTGGCAGCGCATTGAACTAGGCATGAGTCGCCTTCAGGTTGAGTCACTTCTTGGCCAGCCAAGCAGTGAAAAGCGTGATATCGCTAAGTGGTTAACACTTTATTATCAAGGCGAGAAAGCGGGAGCAGGGTTTATTAGTGGTAATGTTGTCCTTAACAAAGATGATCGCGTGGAAATGATTAATATTCCAGTGATGTAGTTCGATCTGCACTGATTACCCAGCACATGACCAGTTCATTGGCTTCGTTCGCGACTAGGCTGATCAATTAGTGGAATTGTCTTTTTTAAACTGGAAGGAACTTGCCAAATCTGAGTATAATCCACCTCGTTAAGCTGCTTAAAAATGAGGTAAAAGATAATCCTAATGCTTTCTTCGTTGCACCGCCGTGCGGTACTTTCATTAGCCTTCCTCTTGATCGGCTGCTCTGAGGGTGTTCCAAAAGATATTATTCAACAAATTCAACCTCAAATTGTCGATTGCTTGATCATTGGAGACAAGACTAAATCTGATGCAAATGCACAAGTCAGCCCAGCCACAAAGAAGCGAATGGCCGCTATTGCAGTGAGCGCTGCAAAAAAGCATTGGTCATTTTCAGGCGATCCTCAAAATCAAACTGTAAACTTGATCTTTTCTACTTCAGGCTCCAAATATAGCTGTGATTTTTCTCAAAAAAATAATGAAAACTGGGAACTCCGGTCCATATACAGAGACGGTGGAAAAGTGCGCTAACTTAGCGTCAAGTTCAAACACTTTATACCCTTTTGAAGGAATATGCTTATATTGTCAAAACAGGTGACTTTTTAATGTTTTAGGCGCATATTGTTAACTCTCTAGGCGAGGGAGGCAAGATCATGAGTCGTCAGTCGTCGGTATCAGAAGAAGAGCTCAAAGCTTTAATGCCACACCAAGAAGTCGCTCAGCATGATTTTCAAAGAGTGCGTGAAAAAATTTTAAAGAGATGCTGCGTCATAGTCTTTTTGTGGTTTTTACGAATTTACATCATTGTTTTCCATCCCGAATATCACCTTACTTCAGTTGTGGAAAATAGATTGCTTGATGACAATGCGGTCATGACGTTGCTCTATATCCGAGTAGGCCTGCTGACGTTGGGTATTGTGATTTACAGTTACTCTTTTCTGACTAATCGCTATTTTCGTTCGGTCAATGTTGCTGCATTGATTATTTTGTGTTGCTTGCTTTGGGCTGATGTTGAAGTCTACATATTGAGTAATATTCAAACGTTAACACTGCCCTCTGTTGGAATGATTTTTATGAGGTTTATTCCGTTGGGTTTGTTGCTGATGAACTATCTTGACGTACGGCGCTAGTTGCAGCTCATTGTGGGCGATAAGTAGAGTCTAATTGTCCGACTATCTGCGTTCAGCCGGATTCACCGACCTTCTGCTAGCGTTAGTCGTAGAACAGTCAAAGCATAAAGGTTTAGGTTGCAACAACTGGTGCAAAGAAAATAATTACGCATAAAAAAAGCCAAATTACCTCTCTAAATCAGTAACTTGGCTTTTAAATATGGCGGTGGGATAGGGATTCGAACCCTAGATACGCTATTAACGTATGCCAGTTTTCAAGACTGGTGCATTCAACCGCTCTGCCATCCCACCGTTACAAGCCGCGATTATACAGCGACTCATTCATCTAACAAGTAGCAATTATAAATTTCAGCTATTTTCCTTTGAAGTGTCCGATGTTTTTTCCTCAACCACAGCTTTTTTGTCTTTTCTTGGAGCTTTAGTGGTTGTTTTTGCTCGTTTCTTTCTCGGGTCATTATCTGCCCTTGTTGTCGCTCTTCTCTTCGCTGGGGCTGCTGATACCGTTAAATCACTACTACTATCCTCTGCTGTTTTCTTGCGACGTTCCGTACTCACCTGAACATCGACGACAGGCTTTGGTTTTTTGCGGGGATCATTACTCGCTCGTGTTGAACTATCCGTCGGCGATTCTTTTGCCTTGAAGTCGGGTGATGCTGATTCGGCCGCATTCTCTTTTGCGGTCTTGCGAGGCTTAGTCGATCTGGCCTTTTTAGTCGGTTTGTCTTTTGCAAGCGACTTTTCCACTGCATCACCGCTCGCTTGAGGCTTGACATTCTCCGCCGTTGACGTCTCTGTTGTTGTCTCCACAACCGCGGGCTTCCGCGTTGGTTTGCTTTTTGCGCGAGCCTTTCGCTTGGGTTTTGCTTTGACTGGTGCGTCACTAATCAAATCTTTGTCCGTTGTTGCTGTGTCCTCAATAGCACTTGCGGCTGCATCTGCTACGGGTGCCTCAACAACACCCTTTGTTTGAGTTCGAGCGTCGTCTCCCGTTGCGGCGGCGATCTCTTTGCCACTTGTAGAGGTTGACACGTTACTCAGGCTATTGGTCATTTCGATCAATTCTGTAGGAACCTCTTGTCGTTGACGACGGCGACGGGGACCGCGACGCTTATCGTCTGGACGCCGTCTTAGCTGGCCAGAAGCGGTTGAAGAAGTTTCTTTTGAGGTATTACTGTCTGGTGTGGATCGATCTGTATCTTCCTTAATGGCCTGCCTATTGGGCTTTCTACGTCCATTGCGATTCTGGCTAGCCGAATTTTCACCAGAATTAGAGTCCGGTTTGTCGGTACTGCGTTTATTATCAGTATTCTCTCCAGTACGACGGTTACTATCTTTACTATGCTGGGTTTGGTTGTTGCGACCACGATTTTGATTGTTTCGATTACGGCTTCGATTGCTGCGGTTATTTTTTCGTTTTGGTTTGTTTTCCTCCTGCTTTTCCTCAACACTACCAAACATGCTGTCCCAGAGTCGTTTAACTAGCCCAGGCGCTTTAACTTTTTGCTCTTTAACTTCACTCACTACTGGGGCGGGTGTCGCTGGAATAATCATTTTTACCGCTGGTTCTGGGAGTGGCTTTGGGCTTTTTGCCTCGGTAACGAATTCTTCTTCCGCTTTGCTGAGTTCTTCAGCCAACTTGTAACTATAGTCGGAGTTATCTTCATCTTGAGTCCGAATTCTCACTACTTCGTAGTGAGGGGTGTCCATTTCTGTGTTAGGTAACACGGTAACCTTGATGTTGTTACGAGCTTCTATATCAGAGATTTCTTTACGCTTTTCATTAAGTAAGAATGTTGCTACTGGGACGGGCACTATTGCTCTGATTTCACGAGAAGATTCTTTCTGAGCTTCCTCCTCAACTAATCGAAGAATAGAAAGTGATAACGAGCGGGTCCCGCGAATTGTGCCCTGGCCATTACACCTAGGGCAGGTGCGAGACATGGTTTCTTCTAAAGATGGACGCAAACGCTGTCGCGACATTTCTAGCAGACCGAAGCGAGATATTCGACCAACCTGTACTCTGGCGCGATCTACCTCCAACGCGTCTCGCATTTTACTTTCGACATCTTTTTGGTGGCCTGTATTGAGCATGTCAATGAAGTCAATAACAATGAGACCACCCACGTCTCTCAAGCGCAATTGGCGTGCTATCTCATCGGCGGCTTCTTTATTGGTGTTGAATGCGGTTTCTTCGATGTCCCCCCCTTTTGTGGCTCTAGCTGAGTTGATATCAACGGATACCATCGCTTCGGTAACATCAATAACGATAGACCCACCGGAGGGCAAGCTCACCTCCCGGCAAAAGGCAGTTTCTATCTGATTTTCTACTTGATAACGATTGAAGAGTGGGATTTCATCTTGATAAAACTTCACCTTACTTTTGAAATCAGGCATGACTGTCCCGATAAAAGCAGCCGCAAGTGCATAGGCCTCCTCGCTGTCGACAATTACTTCACCGACGTCGTGACGGAGGTAGTCTCGTATCGCTCGAACGATTACGTTACTCTCTCTGAAAAGAAAGCTTGGTGCTTTTGATGCAGTGGCCTCTTGAGTGATGGTACCCCAGAGCTGTGATAGATAGTTCAGATCCCATTGTAATTCTTCTGTGGCGCGGCCAATTCCGGCGGTACGGACAATAGCTCCCATCCCTTCGGGAATTTCTAGGCCTCTCATTGCTTCTCGGAGATCGGCTCGCTCATCGCCTTCTATTCGTCGAGAGATGCCTCCAGCTCGAGGATTATTCGGCATTAATACCAGATAGCGCCCCGCCAGACTGATCAAAGTCGTTAGCGCGGCCCCTTTGTTGCTGCGTTCTTCCTTTTCAATTTGGACAACAACTTCTTGACCCTCTTTTAATGCATCTTGGATTCTGACTTTGCCTTTGTCGGACGCGCCTTTCTTGTAGTACTCACGGGCGACTTCCTTCAATGGCAGGAAACCATGTCGTTCGGCGCCATAGTCGATAAAAGCTGCCTCAAGACTGGGTTCGACTCGAGTTACTTTTCCTTTATAAATGTTTGATTTTTTTTGCTCTCTGGTTCGATTCTCGATATCCAAATCATAGAGACGTTGACCGTCTACCATGGCCACGCGCACTTCTTCCGTATGCGAGGCGTTGATTAACATGCGTTTCATAGTTTAATTCCACTCTTTTAGTAATAAGAGAGAAGTTCAGTGCACATATTGGTAGGATTTGACGAAAACAAGCGTGCCTACTGCTAGGCCGTTGGTAGAGGCTGCGAACACCAGCGCATAATGGATACGCCTTTTACTAAGCTCTAAATCGATTAATGATTGCGTAATGAGGACTTAACGTTATGTGTGCAACGGTACTAAGTTAAAACCGTTGGCAGTAAAATTATCCACATGTGCCATGCAATCAGGAATACCATCTAGCCAGATGATAAACTCTCGATACCTTTTTTTCATCGTGCAAATCCCACTACTTTGGCTTTATTTTCGGAACACAGGGTTCCTGTCAAAATTGTGAGGGACTTGCTAAAAACCTTTGTCTTTTCAGACTTGTGCTGACTTAATTCTCTCAGTCATTGTCGACCGATCGCTTCATTTTGCGATCGACCCTGTATTCTTTACTCACTCTTCGCAGACTATTTAGCTCGCTGATTATGAGTTGGAAGGCGGCTCTTACCGTTCTTTTATGGGGCCGCCTGCCTAATATAACAATATAACGCCATTGCTACAAATAATAGCGTCAATAAACTGTGTTTCTGTAAAATAGCTAAGTACAATATCGTTTTCAACTGCCGGTGGCTGAACTCAGTGCAACAACATGATTTTTCGAAAGTGTCCCTTGTCGAAGTAGATGAGTTATTCATTGGTCAAAGGTTGGATAATTTCCTTATCCGACACCTCAAAGGAGTCCCAAAGTCACGGATATATAATTTGTTGAGAAAGGGAGAGATTAGGGTGAATAAGGGTCGAGCTAAACCTAATCAGCGACTACAATCCGGTGATATTCTGAGAATAGCGCCTATTAGAGTCTCTGCTGACCCTTCGCCGGGCAAACTCTCAAATCAATTAAGCCACTTGCTCATGACGAATATTTTGTTTGAGGATGACGCTCTTATTATTTTCAACAAACCCAGTGGTCTAGCAGTGCATGGTGGTAGTGGCGTCTCAATGGGTGCGATAGAGGCCTTTAGAGCACTCAGGCCAGAGGAGAGGTTTTTAGAGTTGGTGCATCGGCTCGATAGAGACACCTCAGGGTGTTTGCTGTTGGCAAAGAATCGAGCAGCCTTAATTTCTATGCAAAAAGCGATACAGCTTAACCGAGTCAACAAGCGCTATCAGGCTTTGGTGGCAGGTCATTGGCCAAAAGGCAAGGGAACCGTGAATGCACCCTTGCGTAAAAATCAGCTGTCCTCTGGAGAACGCTTTGTCCGAGTCGATGCAGATGGGAAACCATCGGTTACACACTTTAGCGTAGTGAAGCGTTATCCGTCAGCAACGCTGCTAGATGTGGAGCTTGAAACAGGGCGAACACACCAGATAAGGGTGCACTGCCAATTCTCCGGGCATTCAATTGCTGGGGATGAGAAATATGGAGACAGTACATTTAACCACCAAGTAAAAAGTGATGGATGTAGTAGACTGTTTCTGCATGCCATTGGTTTGAGATTTAAGCATCCGATATCAAACAATGTCATCGATGTGCAAGCGCCGCTCCCGGAAGAATTGGAGAAACTTTTACGCAAATTAGAACGACAGGAATGATGAGGTCGACTCAAACGAAGCTAATAATCTTTGACTGGGATGGAACGCTTTGTGATTCCGTGGCAACAATTGCGGCCTGTATACAATTGGCCGCGAAGGATTGTCAGTTAGAGCCCCCCAGTAGAGCTGAAGCAGCGAGTATTATTGGCTTAGGGCTACCGGAGGCAATCCAGCAGTTGTTTCCGGGCTTGCAATCTGAGACTGTGCATCACTTTGCGTCAATGTACTCATCACATTTTCGGCAGCAAGAGCTCAGTCCCAGTGCTCTCTTTGACGGCGTTCTGGAAACCTTGAGCTGGTTAAGAGATGACGGTAGGCTTCTTGCTGTTGCTACGGGTAAAAGCAAGGCGGGCCTCGAGCGAGCGTTAGCTAGGCTTGATTTAGTAGGCTTCTTTCACGGGTCTCGAACTGCAGATCAAACTTTATCTAAGCCAAATCCGCTGATGCTCAATCAGCTATTGGAGGAGTTTGCCGTATCACCGAATCAGGCAATTATGGTCGGTGATACTACGTTTGATCTAGAAATGGCACAAAGAGCAGGGGTCCCATCCATTGGATTGACTTACGGAGCGCACCCAAAGCGGCGATTACAGTCATATCAGCCAATTGTCTGTTTGGATAATTTTTCGGAAATAAAAAAGTATATAAAATAATAATTTACTATAATAATATTATGTGAATTAGCGTTTAAAGCAAGCCCATCTGGATCAGTTGAGTGGATAAGGCTATCAACGGTAGGCCGATTAGAGATGTGGGGTCATCGCTCTCTATGCGCTCAAACAAAGTAATTCCCAGACCTTCAGATTTAAAACTTCCAGCGCAGTTATATGGCTCCTCAGCATATAAATAATCTTCTATCTTTTGTTCAGACAACTGCCGGAACACAACCTCGGTCGTGTTCACTGTGCTGAACTGATTTCCTCGCTCGTCTATAATAGCTAGCCCAGTGTGGAATTTTAGTCTTTTTCCAGACTGTTTGTTGAGTTGAATTACGGCGTTCTTGTGATTCATGGGTTTGTTAATTTTTTCACCCGCCAGTTCAGCAATTTGATCAGCACCAATAACTACAGCCCCGAGGTGCCGATTAGCAATAAATTTTGCTTTTTCAAGCGCCAGCCACTCTGCACCTTGCTTAGCGGTGACAGATGAGGGTAATTTTTCATCAATATTTGGCTCATCTATGGCGTAAGGCAATTGCAATCTGCTGAAAAGGGCCTGTTTATACGTAGAGGCGGATGCCAAAACAATGTTATGCATGTTCGTTTAACCTTTCATGGTCTCTCACGGTCTCGACCGGAGTTCGTAAGTTGCTTGTGTGTTGCGCGCACATGGTAACTGATTTCATTGTTTGGAGTATTGAATTCAGTAAATTTTTCTTTGACACCTCGATCCCTAGCCCCTATGATGCGCGGCTTGACGAGAATGGCGAAGTATTATGTTTCTGCCCACGTATGTAGACCCTCGAAAACTTGCTGTGCAAGGTTGTTTGTTAGACGGGCGAGTGAGTGCTGAACAATTATCAAGGCTGTTATCTTCGGTTGCATCGATTTGCTCTCGACTCGAAGCGACGGTTACATTCAGTGTCGATGAATCGAAGGCAAAGATAGCTTGTGGTGTAGTGAGAGTCTCGGTCATGACAATCTGTCAGCGCTGTCTAGATGAGGTTCAGGTTGATTTGCAAGCGGAATTTTCATTGCAAATCGTTTACTCAGAGGAACAAGCGCAACAGATCGCAAGTAACTATGAGCCTTGGCTGGTGGTCGATAAAATGGCTAATCTAAGCGAGGTTCTCGAAGATGAAATATTGTTGGCTTTGCCGGTGGTAAACTATCATCCAGTAGGCGCCTGTACAGGGGATGCCTTCGTAGACGCGCTTGACGCGGATGAGGGTTCTCTTGTCGACAACCCATTTAGTGTTTTAAAACAGTTAAAGCGGTGATAGTTTCCGCTACTATATTTTAGGAGGATTCAATGGCTGTTCAGAAAAGCCGTAAAACTCGATCGAAAAGAGGCATGCGCCGAGCCCACGACGCACTTAGCGCGGCGACTGTATCAACCGATTCAGTTACTGGTGAGCGTCACCTTCGACATCATGTCACCGCTGATGGCTTCTACAGAGGTCAAAAAGTAGTAGAGACCAACGCCGATTAGGTGACCCATTGGGTAGAACCGTTCGAATAGCCGTTGATGCAATGGGTGGCGAATTTGGGCCAGCCACAACTATGCCTGCACTTGTAAAGTCACTGCGCCGGCATCAGTATGTCAGTGCTCTTGTTTTTGGTGACTGTGATGCGATCAACCTGGCACTTGCGTCTTTGTCCAGCGACGATGTTCATGCAAGATTGCAGATCGTCCATTGTACAGAAACCATCTCTGACGATGATAAGCCTTCCACAGTGGTAAGATCCAAGCGCGATTCGTCAATGGGCAAGGCGATTAATGCACTGGTGACGGGTGATGCCGAAGCCTGTATCAGTTCGGGAAATACGGGAGCCCTAGTGGCCATGGGTTTGATTAAGCTGAGAACCCTGCCGGGCATTACCCGACCTGCCATTTGTACAACATTTCCCACCGCCCACGGCCGTACTTATGTTTTGGATCTTGGCGCGAACCTCAATAGTTGCCCTGACCAACTTCACCAGTTCGCCGTGCTTGGCAGCTTAACAGCGCATCTTTTGGATGGAAAGCCTAGTCCTGAACTCAGGCTACTCAATGTGGGTGTTGAGGAGACTAAGGGTGGAGACCACTTACAGCAAACTTCTAGGCTGCTTGAAGCAGACCAGGGCCTTAACTATTGCGGTTTCGTGGAAGGAGATGGTATTTTTAGTGGGCAAGCAGATGTCGTAGTATGCGATGGTTTTAGCGGTAATATAGCCCTGAAAACTACGGAAGGATTTGCTCGCATGATTGCTTCTATTTTAGAAGTTTTGGTGGCAAAAAGTTGGTTTGCCCGAGCACTTGCGACTATCACTAGTCGATCTTTTCGTGATCTTAGAAAGCATTTGGATCCCTCCCTTTACAATGGAGCCTATCTTCTCGGTCTTAACGGTGTGGTGGTGAAGAGTCATGGATCCGCTTCAGTTAAGGGTTTTGGTCACGCGCTTGACGTTGCAGTTGACGCAGCCAAGCGAAACTTACCTCAGCGACTGACACCCCTATTAGAGCAGAAATTCGAATACAAAATAGAGAAGTAATGAAATATGCAAAGTAACTTAGCTTTCGTCTTCCCAGGTCAGGGGTCACAAAAAATTGGTATGCTTTCTGAGCTTGCTGAACAAAACAAGATTATAGAGCAGACATTTGCGGAAGCGAGTGAGGTGTTGGGTTACGACCTATGGGCGTTAACCCAGACGGGCACGCAGGAACAAATCAACGCCACCGAGCGCACTCAACCATTACTTCTGTCCGCAAGCATTGCGCTGTGGAGGCTGTGGATTTCTCAACGTGGTGCCAAGCCTTCTCGATTGGCTGGACACAGCCTAGGCGAATGGTCGGCGTTGGTCTGTGCAGGTGTCATCGAGTTCGCCGATGCGGTAAAGGTGGTCCGTGCTCGAGGCGCGGCAATGCAGGAAGCTGTGCCTGCTAATGTCGGCGCGATGGCAGCAGTCATCGGCTTGGACGACGAAGCGATCAGGCAAGTCTGCATTGCGTCAGTCGGTGATGGAATAGTTGAAGCGGTTAATTACAATGCTCCAGGGCAAGTAGTCATCGCCGGCACCGCGGAAGCAGTTGATCGTGCTGTTAAAGCTTGCAAATTGGCAGGAGCAAAGAGAGCACTGCCGCTGCCAGTTAGTGCACCGTTTCACACGTCATTAATGCGACCAGCTGCGGATGCTATAGCACCCTTAGTAGAGGGGCTATCTTTTTCGAATCCCATTGTTCCCATAGTGCATAATGTCACAGCCTGTGTTGAGGTAGATGGTGAGGCGATAAAAGAGTTGATGCTTGAACAAATTTATAAGCCCGTACCTTGGGTGAGCTGTGTTTTAGCACTCAAAAGTGCAGGTATTACCGATGTAGTTGAATGTGGTCCAGGTAGGGTCTTGTCAGGGCTGATTAAGCGAATTACCTCAGATTTAACCTGTTACACCACAGACTCGGTCATCAGTATGAATGATAGTCTCGTCTCTGTTTAACTTATTAGGAACTCTTTATGAATGAACAAGTAAAGGTTGCACTGATTACTGGCGCAAGTAGGGGCATAGGTGCTGCGATTGCGGAATCCCTTGGTAAAGCAGCCGTGGTAGTTATTGGAACTGCAACCTCTAGCGCTGGTGCCGATAAAATCAGTCAACGTTTTAATGAGGCGGGCATAACAGGGCAGGGAATGGTGCTAAACGTCACGGATATGGATTCTATCAATGAACTGTTGGCAAAAATTAGTGACCAATATGGCGCTCCCAGTATCTTGATTAACAATGCTGGTATCACCAAAGACAATCTTCTTCTTAGAATGAAAGAAGACGACTGGTCCGAGGTTATGGATACCAACCTGACTTCTGTGTATAGACTTTCTAAAGTTTGCGTGCGACCTATGACCAAGAGACGGTGGGGACGTATCGTTAACATCAGTTCAGTCGTTGGCTCTATGGGCAATGGTGGTCAAAGTAATTACTCAGCTACAAAGGCCGGTGTGGAGGGCTTTAGTAGGGCATTGGCGAAGGAATTGGGCTCGCGAGGAATAACGGTAAATACGGTGGCGCCAGGCTTCATTGCCACCGATATGACCAAGGAATTGCCAGAGGCTAATAAAAGTGCAATGTTAGATCAAATCCCATTGGCTAGACTAGGCGAACCTAGTGAAATTGCGGCTGTGGTGACATTTTTAGTGAGTGACGCTGCAAGCTATATCACTGGCGAGACGATCCATGTCAATGGTGGGATGTATATGTCGTGAAGGTGAAAATTTAGAGATTCGACGAATTTTTCCATCATAGGTACTAGCAATTTTGTTTTTGTAGGGTAAAATGCCGGCCTCTGAAGCAATGAACGGGCGAGTGCCTCAAAACGGTTAACTAATTTAAGACTTCAGACCCCTTGAACGGAGTGGATAGACGATGAGTAATATTGAAGAACGCGTAATAAAGATGGTGGCTGAGCAGCTAGGTGTTAAAGAAGAAGACGTAAAAGTGACTTCCTCGTTTGTTGAGGACCTCGGTGCTGACTCTCTCGATACTGTCGAACTTATCATGGCGTTGGAAGAAGAATTTGATGCAGAGATTCCTGATGAAGAGGCTGAGAAAATTGCCACTGTCCAAGATGCGATTACCTATATCAATGCAAATAGTTAGGTCTAATCTCTGAGAAAGCCGCTCACCAGAGCGGTTTTTTTTTGTCTGAAACTCTTGTTTAATAGAGTCCTATGACATCGCTAACTATTTTTGACGCCTCTGACTGCAGTGGATTATCAGCCGATACTCTACCCGCAGTTTTGTCTGATCGTGGATTGGCCTATGGTCATGGTGTTTTTGAGACTATGCTCTGCGTCAGTGGGAGGGTGCCGCTCAAACGCCGGCATGTGGATCGCATGAAATATGGTGCAGAGCGTCTCGGTATTCCGGTTTTGGTCGAAGATATCAATTCGGCAATCGACTCTGTTACTGCAGGATACTCTGGCATAGTTAAAATTATCCTTACTGCCGGCAGCGGTGGAGCCGGATATCAAAATCCACAAGAAGTCACTCCTCGGCTGATTATTTCCAAAAATCGGCTTCCCCAAGATATTGATAAGCAAAGGCAGTTGGGAATTAAACTATGGCGCTGCCAGCAACACTTGTCTGCCAATGAGGCCCTGGCTGGGATTAAGCATCTTAATAGGTTGGAACAAGTGTTGGCGAGAAATGAAATACATTCTGATCTATGTTCAGATGGAATTATGTGCGATTCGTTCGGAAACGTGATTGAAACCACATCAGCAAATATTTTTTTAAAACTTCCATCGACAGGGTGGGTGACACCGAATCTTAAATGCTGTGGTGTTGCTGGTGTTATGAGATCGCTGTTGCTGGATGATATTTTTCCTGATGCGGCTATCCGTTGTGAGTTAGACAACATTGATCAGGTAAAGCTTGAGAAAAGTTGTGAAATTTTCATATGTAACTCTGTTAGAGGTATTATCCCTGTCATTGGTGTGATGGAACGAGATGACATCATGAGAACGCTCCGTATCGGCAGAGACACACTGCTTTTAAAAAATATCCTTAACACTCGATTCCCCGTTGCTTCATGAAACGTCTTTTCAAAAAAGTGTTTGCTTGGGGCCTTGTTATCACTGTGTTGGTTTGCAGCTGGTTATATGGTCTCTTCTCACAGTTTTTATACAGCCCCATATCGTTGTCAGGGGAGAATGAAACTGCACTTATCGTGACCATTCCTTCGGGTACTAGTCTCGGCGAATTTAGTTGGCAACTGTATGAAAAAGGTATCATCAAGTATCCTAGAATCCTCGTCGCCTACGCTCGTATCTCAGGACAGACGAAAATCAAAATGGGAGAATATTTAATTACAAAAAAGGATGTGCCGCGATCTTTATTAGAAAAATTTAATCAGGGTGATGTTGTTCAACACAGCATAACGCTTCCAGAGGGTTGGTCTTTTAAGCAGATGGTTGAAGAGATTGGACAAATTGATCAGTTTGCTGAGGATTCACTGCTCGACACATTGTCACTGCTGACGTCGGCAAATATTCAGGTAGAGCATCCAGAGGGCTGGTTTTATCCAGATACATACTCGTACACATCTACTGATTCTATTGCTGACCTTTTGGCGAGAGCTCACGATAAAATGGTGCGGGTATTAGATGCTGAGTGGTCGCTGCGCGCGCCAGATCTGCCTTATACAGAGCCCTACGAAGCTTTGATTATGGCCTCTATTATTGAGAAGGAAACTGGTCTGCCGAGTGAGCGAAAACAAATTGCCGGCGTATTTGTAAGGCGGTTGCAAGCAGGGATGCGATTACAGACAGATCCCACAGTTATTTATGGTATGGGAGAGGACTATCAGGGTAATATACGCCGCAGCGACTTGAAGCGTGTAACTCCCTATAACACGTATCGGATAAATGGGTTACCACCAACGCCTATTGCTATGCCTGGCAGAGAAGCGATTAACGCAGCTCTCAATCCCGAAGTGGGATCAAGTCTGTACTTTGTTGCCAGGGGGGATGGCGGACATTATTTTTCAGACACACTGGATGAACATAACCGTGCGGTTCAGAAATATCAAATTGAACAGCGTGCAAAAAACTATCAGTCTGTACCCAATCAAAACTGAGTATTATTGGACTATTCATGACAGCTAAATTTATTACTATTGAGGGGACTGAGGGGGTAGGGAAAACCACCAATATTGCATTCATTAAAACTTGGTTACGTGCCAAAAACATCGATTTCAACACCACAAGGGAGCCTGGTGGTACACCTTTAGCGGAGGAGATAAGAGAGATCTTACTGGCTCCGAGAGACGAAAGTATGGCAGCTGCGGCAGAGCTACTGTTGATGTTTGCCGGTCGAGCACAGCACCTTAATCAGGTTATATTACCAACTCTGAAAAGCGGTCGGTGGGTGATCTGTGATCGATTCACTGATGCCACCTATGCCTATCAAGGTTTTGGTAGAGGTATGGATCATGATTTAATTGAGAGTCTCGAGACCCTGGTTCAGGGTGATCTTCGTCCCGATTTCACCCTTATTCTTGACGTACCCGTCAAACTGGGCCTTCAGCGCGCCGGCAAACGCAGCAGTCCCGACCGATTTGAGCAGGAAGAAATTGTATTTTTTGAGCGAGTACGAGAGGGTTACTTAACATTAGCGGAAAGACATCCGCAACGCTATCACGTGATCGATGCATCAGATTCTATTGACAATGTTCAGTCCGACATTGCCAGTGCGTTAAACGACTTTTACTCGCGAACTGTTGGAAATGAGTAATGCATGAAGGTGAAATGGCAAAGGCACTCCCTTGGCAAGATGTCGTTTGGAGAGAGCTGAACAGCGCTATTGATAATGATCGTTTGCCTCATGCTCTGCTGATCAGTGGTTCAGCCGGCATCGGTAAAAAGAACTTGGCGGTGAGTTTAGCTCAACGACTTTTGTGCTCTGAGGTTGATCAACATGGAGCCTGTGGTCGATGCAAAAATTGTCAACTTTTAATTTCTGGTTTCCATCCTGACTTAACTTTTGTTGAGCCAACGGGCAGCGGGAAAGCTATTCCCATTGATGACATTCGGCGATTGACTGCTAATATGAACAATACAGCTCAGCAAGGTGGCTGGAAAGTAGCAATCGTCGCTCCTGCAGAGGCTATGAACAGCAGTTCAGCCAATGCTCTGCTAAAAACGTTAGAAGAGCCGCGACCCAAAACTTCATTAATTTTAGTCTGTCATAAACCGGGATTGTTACCAGCGACAATTATTAGCCGCTGTCAGAGATTAATCCTGCCAACACCGGCGGTCGACTTGGCCGTCGCATGGTTATCTGAAATTTCTCAGCAACATCCTGCGGTGAGTAAGGCTCTGCAAATGACCGAGGGTCGACCTCTGCTTGCTCTTGATGCTTTGAAAAATGGTGGAGTTGAAAGTTTTGAATCTTTTGTGGCGTTAGTGGAGTCGGTGCGATGTTGTGCCTTAACTCCGCTCAGGGCTGCAAAAAAGAGTGTCGATTACGATACTGTTCAAGCATTAGAGTGGTTTTTGCACCACTTGCACGTTCTAATAACGACTGATGACAAGTTAAGAGCCAATGTTAATATTTACCATTTCTTAGACCGAGTTCAAGAGAGTTATGGAATGGTTATAAAGGGAAGCACGATCAATTCACAGCTACTCTGGGAAGAGATATTTATGAGCTGGAGTCAGATGTTTGTTCAACGCTAAACGCTTTTTAAAAAACTGAGTAAATTGATGTTTATTGATTCACACTGTCATTTAGACAGACTTGATCTAGACTTGCGTGAGGGTGGCATCGAGGGCGTGCTTCGCGATGCCCGTCGGAATAATGTCAGTCATATGTTATCCGTGGCGGTGGATCTCGACTCTTCTCAAGCGTTGCAGCAATTAATGGCATCATATCCTCATGTATATACTTCGGTGGGCGTTCACCCGTTGTATCCGGGAGATGGTCAGGTGCCGGAGGTACAGGCATTAGTAGAAATGGCCAAGTCATCTAAAGTTATTGCTCTTGGCGAGACCGGTCTAGATAAACATTACGGCGCGGACACCTTTGATTGGCAGTGCGCGAGTTTTGTCAATCATCTCAAAGCGAGTCAAAAGGTAAACAAGCCGGTGATCGTCCATACCAGAGACGCCGTCGATGAAACACTAGATATCTTGTCATCGCACCCAAATAAAGCAGCTGGAGTGCTCCATTGTTTCACGGAGTCTTGGGAAATGGCCGAAACTGCGCTGGCCATGGGGTTCTATATCTCCTTCTCTGGCATTATCACATTCGACAACGCATTAGCTCTCCGTAATGTCGCCAGAAAGGTGCCTCTGGAGCGACTGTTGATTGAAACCGACTCACCATGGCTAACCCCTGTTCCCTATCGAGGTAAAAATAATGAGCCACAATATGTGGTGGAGGTTGCTCGATGTCTGGCCGATGTTCACGGGCTAGATATAGCGGAAATTGCAAGGATTACCACGCAAAATTTTCGCCGATTGTTTAAACTAGAGTCCAATATATAAAATAGCCATGGAGTGAGTGAATGACAAATAGCAATGAAAAGGTTGGTCGCCAAGAGCGATTTATATTGAAAACCTTTCCTGTGGGGCCACTGCAATGTAACTGTTCTATTATTGGGGATAAACTCACAGGTAAAGCATTGGTGGTTGATCCTGGTGGTGATGCCGAACATATTCTGGACCTAATTAAGGCATTGGAGCTGTCTGTGGTTGCCATTATTCATACCCACGCTCATCTCGATCACATACTAGCAGCAGGCATTATCAAGGAAGCTACCGGAGCTCCGATTTATCTTCACGAAGAGGATAAATTTCTCTGGGATATTGTCGATCAGCAGTGCGCCATGTTTGGAATCCCACCTGTCAGCCTTCCCGAGCCAGATCAATTTATTAAAGACGATGACGCACTGCAGTGCTGCGGAGGCGTAGCTATTCATACCCCAGGTCACACTCCTGGATCTGTCAGTTTTTGGTTCGAGCAATATAAGACATTAATAGCAGGTGATACCCTGTTTCAGGGGAGCATTGGACGAACAGATCTTCCCGGCGGCAACTTCGACCAAATTATCACCTCAATTAAAGAGCGAATTTATAGTTTAGATGAGGACGCACTCGTGGTCACCGGGCATGGTCCCAACACCATTATTGGATCAGAAAAGACCAGCAACAGCTTCGTCAGAGGTTAGGGCCATCATATTTAGAGCGAGAGAGGAGAACTCATGAAACAAGAAGTTATCAGTATGCTATTGATGCAAGACAAGATGAATACCAAGGTTCATTCCCAGTGGCGAGAGCAAGACTATGAATGGTATCGAGCTATTTGGGTCGAGTGCGCTGAGCTGTTAGATCACTATGGTTGGAAATGGTGGAAAAAACAGACTCCGGATGTGGATCAGATCGCACTAGAACTGGTTGATATTTGGCATTTTGGCCTGAGTTTATTGCTGCTTTCCGATCTTTCTGAGGACGAGATTGCCCATCGCGTGCAGTCAACCTTCGAGGAGACTGTCTCTAAAGAAGATTTTGCAACTGACCTCGAAGACTTCACAGAGCGAACTTTGGCGACAAAAGATTTTGATATAAAGGGATTTTCACGTCTAATGGAAGGTATAAATATGGATTTTGAAACCTTGCACGTCGGTTATATTGGTAAAAATGTTCTAAACTTCTTTCGTCAGGATAACGGTTATAAAGAGGGAACTTATAACAAACAGTGGGACGGGGTTGAGGATAATGAGCATTTGGTGGATATCGTTTCCAGTTTAGACAGCAGCGCGCCTGATTTTGCTGATACGCTGTATCAAAAGATGCAAGAACGTTACTTGAAACTGTGTCAGTAGATAAATTATCTGAGCATATTTATTAACTCAATAGAGATCATCAGTCGATTGATTGATGCAATTTTTTTACTCGCCTCTATAATGGCGATCTTGAATAAAACCAACCTTACTTATCGGAGATAAATTGTGACCTCACCCGTTCGCGTTACTGTCACTGGTGCTGCTGGCCAGATTAGTTATTCATTGTTGTTTCGTATCGCCGCCGGCGAAATGCTCGGGTCTAACCAACCAGTCATACTACAAATGCTTGAGATTACCCCCGCTTTGGAAGCTTTGAAGGGTGTTGCAATGGAGCTTGAAGACTGCGCATTCCCGCTGTTGGCTGGTATGGTGTGCACAGACGACGCCAATGAGGCGTTCAAGGATTCACAATATGCGCTTTTAGTAGGCGCTCGGCCACGGGGACCCGGTATGGAGCGCAAGGACCTTTTGGAGGCAAATGCCGCTATTTTTTCCGCACAGGGTAAAGCTATAAGTGATAATGCCGCGGCAGATATCAAGGTTCTAGTGGTGGGTAATCCCGCGAACACCAATGCTTTGATTGCCCAACGTAACGCCCCTAATATTAATCCTCGCCAATTCACTGCCATGACTCGCCTCGACCACAATCGAGCAATGTCCCAAATTGCAGATAAGCTGAATGCTAGCATTAATGATGTGACCCATATGACCATCTGGGGAAACCATTCAGCGACTCAATACCCAGATTTACATCATACTCAGGTATCAGGAAAGTCGGCGATAGAGAGCGTTGATCAGGATTGGTATGAAAATGATTTTATCCCCGTGGTGCAACAGCGTGGAGCAGCGATCATCAAGGCTCGCGGCGCGTCAAGCGCGGCGTCCGCAGCCAATGCTGCGATTGCTCATATGCGTTCCTGGGCTATGGACAGTGATGACGGAGATTGGGTCAGTATGGGCGTTTACAGCGATGGTAGTTATGGTATTACCGAGGGCCTGATTTATTCATTCCCGTGCATCTGTAAAAATGGAGACTGGTCTATCGTTCAAGGTCTAGACATCAATAATTTTTCGCGAGAAAAACTGTCTGCTACAGAACAAGAATTGATTGAGGAAAGAGATGCAGTGCAACATTTGTTGCCCTGATAGCTAAGTTTTTTTTGGGAAACGATGATCAGTGCAAGTTTATATTAATAGGTTTATTGGCCTAAAAGTGGTCAAAATTAACTAAAAATTTTGTTACGATCAAACTGTTACTTAATTTCGAGAGGGTTAGTCTGTGGCGTTTTTGAAAGTTGGCGAGAAGGCACCGAATTTTGCTTTACAAAATCAACGAGGTGAGACCGTAAGTTTAGACAGTTACCTCGGCAAGATGAATGTCGTGGTCTATTTTTATCCAAAGGCGATGACACCCGGGTGTACGGTTCAGGCTTGTGGTATTCGCGATACCAAGGCTGAGTTTGATGCTCTCGACACCATAGTCTTCGGTGTAAGTCCTGATTCTGTGGGGCGGCTGGTGAAATTCGAAGACAAACAAGAACTCAATTTTACGCTGTTATCGGATGAAGATCATTCGATGATAGAGCAATTTGGTGCGTGGGATTTAAAAAAATTCATGGGACGTGAGTTTATGGGAGTGCTACGCTCAACTTTCATCATTGATAAGCAGGGGATCATTGTTCAGGTATTGGGCAAGGTCAAGACAAAGACCCATCATGAAGATGTGCTCGACTGGGTTAAAAATAATCTGAGCTAGAGAACAGAACCAAGAGTTACTTCCATCTAACTAACAATAAGGGAACAATTACAATGTTATTCGCAGCTGATGCATACGCACAATCCGCAGGACCGAATCAGGCGGATCCGATGGTTACTATCCTAATGTTTGTGGGCCTTTTCGCTTTTATGTATTTCTTAATCATACGCCCGCAACGAAAGCGTCAAAAAGAACATGCTGATCTGGTGAGCGCTTTGAGTAAGGGCGATGAAGTTGTGACTACAAGTGGAATGCTCGGGAAAATCACGAAGCTCGAGGGCGATTATGTTGTTTTAGAAGTTAATAATAATTTGACGCTGAAGTTTCAAAAGGTCGCCGTGCATGCCATTATTCCCAAGGGCACTATCAAGGCCATCTAGTTGTCGGGGCTTCTCTGGGGTTCGCCAACTTGTGCGGTGTCAGCACTGCTATGAGGGGCGTGTATCCCGATAAAATGGGGCTCGCCACCACGCCTACACCTCTCCATTTACTAAAGCGCCTGTCCAAACGCCTCGGTGGTCCCAATATATGGGTGAAACGTGACGATCTCACTGGATGTATCGCCTCCGGTAACAAAGTGAGAAAGTTAGAGTTTATTTTTTCACACATTATTGACGAAGGCGGTGATACGGTAATTACTGCTGGAGGGACCCAATCGAATCACTGTCGTGCGGTAGCGGCGCTCGGGGCACAATTAGGCCTCAACGTACACCTTTTACTACGAATTGATGATGATCTTGAGCGTAATGGTAATCTCCTGATCGATCATCTTTGTGGTGCTCAAGTGAGTTATTACAGCAGAGAAGAATTTACACAACTTGATAAGTTGTACGAGCACTGGACAGACCATTATCGTAGTCGGGGGCTGAAACCCTCAATGATTCCCATTGGAGGAAGCGACGCTGTCGGTATTTGGGGATATATTGCTGCAGCAGAGGAGTTGTCTGAAGATTTCAAGCAGGCAGGTATAAGACCGGGTAAAATCATCCACGCAACCGGGTCTGGAGGCACTCAAGCAGGCCTTATTATTGGCAGCCTATTACATGAGTTAACCGTCAGCATTGAGGGTTTTGCCGTGTGTGATAATCGTGAATACTTCATCGACAAGATTCGCACTGATATCAACGCCTGGCAACAGAGTTACGGTTTCAATGTTGATGTTATGGATTCACAGATTATTGTAAATGATTCGTACAAGGGGCCAAAATACGGACGTGCAAGTCGAGACGTGTTCGATACTATCCAATGTGTCGCCGCTGAAGAGGGCTTGATACTGGATCCGGTGTATTCAGGCAAGGCTTTCCATGGCATGCTTGAAGAATTAAAAAATAGCCGATATGAGGATGAGTCTGATATAGTTTTTGTCCATACTGGTGGTATATTTGGTCTCCTAGCCCAATCTAACCATTTACAGTTTTTTTCTTGAGGTATCTATGTTTGAGCAGTTAGTCGATCAGGTTAATAGTTTCGTTTGGGGTCCCGTTATGTTGATCCTTCTTCTCGGCACCGGTCTCTATCTGACAATCGGATTGAAAGGAATGACGATTAAACGTATCCCTTACGCGTTCAGTCAACTTTTTAAAGGCCGTAAAGGGAGTGGCGAGGGCGAAATTAGTCCTTTCAATGCCCTCATGACTGCTCTCTCATCCACTGTAGGCACGGGCAATATTGCTGGTGTGGCCACTGCCATAGCGTTAGGAGGGCCGGGAGCTTTGTTCTGGATGTGGTGTACTGCGCTGCTGGGTCTAGCGACTAAATTCGCTGAGGCGGTACTGGCGGTCAACTATCGCGAAACAGATGCCAATGGCAAGAAAATGGGTGGCCCCATGTACTATATTAAAAACGGGCTTGGTAAAAATTGGCGATGGTTAGGTATTCTCTTTGCCTTGTTTGGTTCTTTGGCGGGTTTCGGCCTAGCAAACACTGTGCAGTCCAACGCGGTTTCGCAAGTCTTATTAGAGACTTATAGTGTTTCAACTCAGGTAAGCGGTCTGATAATGGCCATATTAGTCGCCATCGTGCTTATTGGTGGCATCAGGCGTATCGCAGAGGTGGCCGGAAAGTTGGTACCCTTTATGACGGTCATTTATTTTTCTGCAACGCTTATAATCTTGATACTCAATGCAGCGGATATTCCATCTGCATTGGTGCTGATTGTGGATAGCGCCTTCAATGGCGCAGCTGCTTCAGGTGGCTTTGCTGGCGCAGCTGTGATGTTGGCTCTGCGTGCCGGGGTCGCTCGAGGTATATTTTCAAATGAAGCAGGGTTGGGCTCCGCACCTATCGCTCATGCTGCCGCTGAGACCAATAGCCCAGTTCGGCAGGGAACCATCGCAATGCTGGGAACTTTTATTGATACCTTGATCATTTGTACAATGACGGGTTTGGTACTTATTGTTACCGGTGTATGGAACGGCATACCACAGGGAGCGGCAATGACTCTTGCTGCCTTTAGTGCTGAATTGCCCTTTGGGGATACCATACTCACCCTTTGTATTGTGCTCTTCGCGTTTACGACGATGCTAGGATGGAGCTATTACGGTGAGCGCTGTGCGCAATTCCTGCTGGGGCCGAAAATAGTTATGCCGTTCCGAGTGCTCTGGGTTGTGGGAATTTATATGGGCACTCAAATGAGTTTAGGTGTTGTTTGGAAGATGTCTGATGCACTCAACGGATTAATGGCTATCCCGAATCTGATCGCGTTGATATTACTGTCCCCAGTGGTATTCAAATTGACTAAAGAATATTTTTCGCAAGAGGAGGGTGCCCAGGTTAATGAGCGGGTTAATTAAAGCTTATGTCCACTAAACCCAAACTGGTTATCGCGATTTCCTCTACAGTACTTTTTGATATGGCTGAAAGTCATCAAATCTATCAGGAGCAGGGTGTCCAGGCATATGCTGACTACCAACGAGCCCACGAAGATGACGTGCTGGCACCTGGCGAAGCCTTTCCCTTAGTAAAAAAATTATTGCGTATAAATGAGCAGCTTGATGGTGAGCCTCGCGTCGATGTCATCCTTTTGTCACGTAATTCGGCGGATACTGGATTAAGGGTATTTAACTCAATTGCCGATCATGGTTTGGCAATATCAAGAGCAGCTTTTTCAGGTGGTGATTCACCTTATCGTTATGTGTCTGCTTTTGCCTGTGACCTATTTTTATCCACTAATGCCAGTGATGTACGCAATGCGTTGAGCAGTGGGGTGGCGGCAGCGACACTACTTCCCTCTGGCGGTAGTCGTTGCGACACTTCGCAGCTTCGCTTTGCCTTTGATGGTGATGCCGTGTTGTTTTCTGATGAGTCAGAGCGTATTTTTAAAGAGCAGGGTCTCGCGGCTTTTACAGCAAACGAGAAAGCCACTGCGCGGACACCGATGGATGCTGGTCCGTTTAAAAATTTTCTCCAAGCACTGCAGTCGCTGCAATCAGAATTTCCCGAATCAGATTGTCCCATACGCACAGCATTGGTCACCGCAAGATCTGCTCCCTCCCATGAGCGTGTGGTGAGAACTTTACGGGACTGGCGCGTGCGAATAGATGAGAGCTTGTTTTTGGGCGGGCTGAGCAAAGGTGATTTCCTTCGTTCCTTTGGCGCAGACGTGTTTTTTGATGACCAACAGGCTCATTGTTCATCGGCTAGTCAATATGTGGCAACTGGCCACGTACCTCATGGAATTGCCAATGAATAACTGTAGACGGGACAAGCGATTGGTGTGACAGACATATTGCGATCAAAAAAATATCGTCAGCTTTCAGACAAGGAGATCATTCGCCTGCATTCTCAGGAGCCTAAGGGCGAGGCGAAATATTTTCTCGAAATCGAGATCGATATTCGGCAGCTTGGTAATACGGTAGCCTTATCTAAGGAACAGCGCCTCAAGCGCAATCGGCACTCGTTATGGTACTATCTATTTTACGCGCTCATGTTGATGCTCGCATTGGGGCGTTATGGGGGGAAATTTTGATTGCGTCTTCAATAAAACTCAGCATATTAAAGAAACTGGCTATAGAAAGGTTCAATATCTGCTTACACAGTGGGTCTATTGGGTATATCATTATTGCATCGATGCAAAAAAACTGTGGGTGCACATCAACATGAAGCTGCAACAATTACGTTATATTTGTGAAGTTGCAAAGCATGACTTGAATGTATCAGCCACGGCACTGAGTTTATACACCTCACAGCCCGGAATCAGCAAACAAATTCGTCAGTTGGAGGATGAGTTAGGTGTAGAGATATTTGCCAGAAGTGGTAAGCATCTCACACGCATTACGCCAATGGGGCGTGAAATACTTAAAATAGCCGACGAGGTGATGCTTAAGGTCAACTCCATAAAGCAGCTCTCAAAGGATCACAATGACCCTGATCTCGGGTCACTTTCCATCGCTACCACACACACTCAAGCTCGTTACATACTGCCAAATGTAATAAAGAGTTTTATCGCAAAATATCCCGATGTCTCGCTCAACATGGTTCAGGGTTCACCGTCGCATATCTCCGAGGAAGCTGTTGGTGGGATGGTGGATTTCGCCATAGCGTATGAAGATTTGGAGTTGTTTGGCGATTTAGTAATGATGCCCTGTTATCACTGGAATCGGTGTATTTTAGTTCCCAAAGGCCATCCTCTTACGAAGCTGGGTAAGATAAGCTTAGAGGACGTGGCTGAACATCCTATTGTGACCTATCCCTTTGGTTTCTCGGGACGATCTAAGCGAAATAAAGCGTTTAGCGATAAGGGGCTAACCGCGAAGATAGTTTTTACTGCGACCGATGCTGAGGTGATAAAAACCTATGTTCGACTTGGATTAGGCGTAGGAATTGTCGCTCATATGGCCTACGACCAACATGAAGATTCTGACTTAGTCGCCATTGAGGCATCCCATTTGTTTTCATCCAGCACCACGAGCATTGGTGTTCGGCGGGGTGCTTATTTACGCAAGTACATGTATGAATTTATCGAAGCCTTTGCTCCGCACTTAACTAAAAATGTAGTGCAAGAAGTTCTTAACCTTTCGTGTAAAGACGCGCAACTGACTCATTTCGATACGTTAGAAGTGCCAACTTTTTCATTTCAAAGCTCTTCGATGTAGTAGTGATTGCGCCGCGTTATTAAATTAAGTAGAGTATTGGCAAGCTCGTGCACCGAGAATTAGTTTTAAAGAAGCGCCGCCGGCGTTGTTATTGGAGGATTACAGTTGACTTCAGCTAGGAGTTCAAGTGCTGATCGCATTAGAGAGAAGAAAAAGCTATTTTTAGTGCGCGAACAAAAAATTGTCGACGCAGCCCTCGAGCTCTTGGTTAACGAAAATATTGATCGTGTAACCGTCTCCAAAATTGCCTCTAAGGCGGGTATAGGTAAGGGTACCGTATACAAGCACTTCTTAACCAAAAATGAGATCTTAGTTAGGATTATGCTTGATTATGAGCGCAGTATTGCATCCAGTCTGGTTAAAGGTTTGGAAAAGGCCAAGGCGGGAGATCCCGGTGCGGTGTCAAAAGCCTACTTCGAGTCCCGATTGGCTCGTCCTGAGTTGGATCGGCTAGTGCAAAAACTTGAAGATAGACTGGTTGATGCTGAGGATATAGCAGCTCAATTAGAAGAATTCTCCCAAATTCGTCGTTCCCACATAGATGCACTTGCAACCGTTATTACCAAGTTGATTGGCGATGGAATATTGGAAGACGTTCCACCGCATTACCACTATCTGTCGTGTTGGGCGCTCGCTCAGGGTGCGGTAGAGCTTTGTTTCAACAAAGCTTGGGGTGACATAGAGGATATGGAAACGCTTATGGGGTTTATTACCAGCATTGGTGTCACCATGGGTAATAAAGGGCAATATCATCGCGCCGGCGACAAGCAACCAAAGTCAAGCTAAGGTGACCTCCGCAGCAGAGTCGTTGTTTGCCGATTTAGTCTCTCTCGAAGAAATTAATAACAGTGCGCTACCTCCAGTACAGTGCTGGAATCCGCCTCTTAGCGGCACAATGGACCTCACCATCGATCGCGAAGGTCGGTGGATTCACGAGGGTGGGATTATTCGTCGAGAAGCAATAGTCAAGCTCTTTTCTAGCATATTAAAAGCAGAAGATAACCAAATTTTTTTAGTCAGTCCAGTTGAAAAGTGGTTGATAAGAGTCGATGTTGCGCCTTTTTATATTATCTCAGTAAGCAGGGATGTCCGCGGATCTGAGCAAGCCATCAGTTGTAAAACCTCAACTGGAGAAAACGTCGTGATTGGTCGTAATCATCCATTGACGATAGTTAAACTGCATAACTCTGAAGAAATTGTGCCCCTAGTCGAAATCAGGCAGGGACTCAAAGGCTTTTTTAGCCGCAGTAGCTATTACCAGTTGGTAGACTGGTGCCAAAGCGGTGAGACCTCTGAGACCGCTGAACAGCTGTTTTTGAGCAGTATGGGAGAACGATTCTCCATGGGGAGTCTCGCCGAAGAATAAAAATAACTGTCAGGAAGCCATACTATGATGCGCCTCCCGACAAAGATGTTACATATTGGGGTAATTTGGTCCGCCACCGCCCTCAGGTACAATCCAATTGATGTTCTGACTTGGTTCCTTGATGTCGCAGGTCTTACAGTGCACGCAATTTTGCGCGTTTATTTGGAATCTATTACTGCCATCTTCCTGTTGGACCACTTCATAAACCCCGGCAGGGCAGTAGCGCTGCGCAGGCTCGTCGAACTCAGGTAGGGTATAGCTAATGGGTAGATCTGAGTCTTTTAATGTCAGGTGACAGGGCTGATCCTCTTCGTGATTAGTGTTGGACATGAACACCGATGAGGCCTTGTCGAAACTGATAACATTATCTGGTTTGTCGTAATAAATCTTTTTGCACTCCGACGCAGCTTTGATTGCGGCATGATCAGGTAATTTGTCATGCAGAGTGAAGGGTATTTTGCCGCCAAATATATTTTGCTCAATCCAAACAAAAGCAGACCCGATAAGAAGTGGAAATTTATGCATCCAACCTGAAAAATTCCGTGACTTGTAAAGCTCTTCATAGAGCCACGAATTCTTGAAGTGGGCGTCATATGCATCTAAATCGGCAGGTGCCTGGTCGCCAAGATTCAAGGCCTCTGCTACCGTCTCAGCAGCTAGCATGCCGCTTTTCATTGCAGTGTGATTGCCTTTGATCTTAACAGAATTTAGCGTACCAGCATCGCAGCCTATGAGCATTCCGCCAGGAAAATGCATCTTTGGCAGTGAATTCAACCCGCCTTTAATAATCGCTCGAGCACCATAGGTTAATCGAGATCCACCTTTCAGGTACTTCATTGTATCTGGATGATGTTTCCAGCGTTGAAACTCCTCAAATGGGCTCATGTGTGGATTACTGTAGTTAAGATCAGCAATTAATCCAATGTAGACTTGATTTTTCTCAGCGTGATACAAAAAAGCTCCGCCACCAGCACCAGTTTCTTGCAGTGGCCAACCGAGGCCATGCACAACTAAGCCTTCCTCATGTTGATCCGCTGGAATTTCCCATATTTCTTTGATGCCAATGCCATAGTGTTGGGGATCAGAATCATTATCAAGATCAAATTTGCTAATGAGTTGCTTGCCGAGATGCCCTCGACATCCTTCCGAGAACAGGGTGTATTTCGCGTGCAATTCCATTCCCTGAGCATAGCTAGGCTTTTTCTCTCCGTCATGACCGATGCCCATATCGCCGGTAGCAATACCTTTTACCGAGCCGTCCTCGTGAAAAACTACCTCAGATGCTGCAAAGCCGGGATAGACATCAACTTCAAGCATCTCAGCTTGCTCCGCAAGCCAGCGACAAACATTGCCCATGGAGACGATATAATTCCCATCGTTATGAGTTGGTTTTGGAATCATAAAGTTAGGCAGCTTGATAGACTTCGTTTTGCTCGTATAAAAGAGGAAATTATCTTGCTTAACGTCTGTTGTGAGCGGGGCGCCTCTTTCTTGCCAATCGGGGAACAATTCATTTAGTGCACGAGGCTCAAAGACCGCCCCAGACAGAATGTGTGCGCCAACCTCAGAGCCCTTTTCTACCACACACACCGTGGTTTCGGGCCGTGATTGCTTTAACTTTATCGCGGCCGATAATCCTGATGGGCCAGCTCCAACGATTACTACATCGTATTCCATTGATTCTCTGTCCACGCTTAAGCTCCAACATTGGTTGTCAACGAGCGTCAAGTTTAACATATAGGTAAAACTATATTGAACATAAATCAGCCTAATCCCCACTAAAAACAGGGGTTTAAAGCTGACCGTTTGGTCGAAAGGGAAGGCTGATTTGGTTGATTTTCAGCGCTTTTTTCTGCACTATACTCGGCTGGAACTATTGGAGTTATCAATCGTCCGATCCTCCACGAATCTCTCACTAAATTAAAAGGAAGACCATGAAAGTATTGGTAGCCGTAAAGCGCGTTGTTGACTACAACGTAAAAGTTCGCCCTAAGGCCGACGGGACTGACGTCGACTTAGCCAACGTAAAAATGTCAATTAACCCTTTTTGTGAAATAGCAGTTGAAGAAGCTGTTCGGCTGAAAGAAAAAGGACTTGCTACTGAGATAGTTGCCGTCACGGTTGGGTCTCAGCAGTCACAGGAGCAACTGAGGACAGCTTTGGCGCTCGGTGCGGACCGCGGGGTTTTAGTGTCAACCGACGATGTTTTGGAGCCATTGGCAATTGCTAAATGTCTCAAGGCCGTGTGCGAATCAGAATCGCCGGATATCGTGTTGATGGGTAAACAGGCGATCGATGGCGATAACAATCAAACTGGGCAGATGTTAGCTGCTTTGCTAAACGTTGGTCAGGCGACATTTGCCTCAGAGATTACGGTTGATGGAGGCACAGTGAGTGTGACTCGAGAGGTTGATGGTGGATTGCAGACACTGGCGTTGCAATTACCGGCAATTGTCACTGCCGACCTCCGTCTCAACGAGCCACGCTATGCCTCTTTGCCAAATATAATGAAGGCTAAGAAGAAGCCTGTGGACACCACGACACCAGCAGATCTTGGTGTGGATACGGGTGCTCGGGTTGCCTTGCTGGGCGTCGAGCTGCCAGCAGAGCGCCAGGCAGGTATTAAAGTTGAGGATGTCGCTCAACTGGTGGATAAATTGAAAAACGAAGCGAAGGTGATCTCATGAGTATTTTAATTGTTGCTGAGCATGACAACAACAATCTCAACGTGGCTACTCTCAATGCAGTTACTGCAGCGGGTTCCATAGGGGGCGATATTGACGTATTAATTGCCGGGTATAATTGTACCTCGGTTGCTGAGCAAGCGGCGGCTGTTGCGGGTGTAGCCAAGGTGTTAGTGGCTGATTCTGAGGCCTACGCTCATGCCCTTGCTGAGAACGTGTCCCTGGTTGTCGCTGAACTAGGCCCTAATTACAGCCATGTCATAGCAACGGCCACCACCAACGCTAAAAATATTATGCCACGGGCAGCTGCTCTACTAGATAGCCAAGCGATTTCTGATATTTCAGCGGTAATCGATGTAGACACATTTAAGCGTCCAATTTACGCGGGCAATGTGATAGCAACGGTAAAAAGCAGCGATGCAATTAAGGTCATCACAGTGCGTGGTACTGCATTTGATGCCGCTGCTTCGGAGGGTGGATCGGCGTCAATTGAGAGCATTTCTGGGGAGCATGATGCAGCAAAGTCTAGTTTTACTAGCGAAGAAGTGGCTAAATCAGATCGTCCTGAACTTACTGCAGCCGAGGTTGTTATTTCTGGCGGAAGGGGTATGGGTAATGGAGAAAACTTTTCGTTACTTAACGGAATTGCTGATAAGCTCGGCGCTGCCATCGGTGCTTCACGAGCGGCGGTGGATGCTGGGTTTGTACCCAATGACATGCAAGTCGGACAGACAGGCAAGATTGTCGCGCCAGATCTCTACGTGGCGGTGGGTATTTCCGGAGCCATTCAGCACCTCGCTGGTATGAAGGACAGTAAAATTATCGTGGCCATTAACAAGGATGAGGAGGCTCCGATTTTCTCAGTCGCCGATTATGGTCTAGTGGCGGATCTGTTTGATGCACTCCCCGAGTTTGAAAGCACTATCTAATCCTTATCCGCTAAAAAAAAGGCCCCATTGGGGCCTTTTTTTGTGACTTAAGTAGCACATCTATAACGTCATCTTTCCGAGCGACATTAGAAATTAACATCGAGACTAAAACTTAAGGATCTCGGCTGCCCAACTGACCACTGATTACCCGCCCAGTGATCTGAGGTTGCATACAATTCATCGGTTACATTTTTTGCGTTCATGGTTAAGCGCATGTTCTCCTGAAGAATCCATGATAGGGATAAGTCCACTATAGTGTAGGCATCTAACGGTGTGTCTTTGTAAGGCCGCTCGTCGACATAACGTAGATCTGCAGTCACTTGGATGTAATCCACTGGTCTGAACAATATACCGGTATTAAATGTCACTTCGGGAACGTACGGCGTCGCCTTGGAGCTGCCATCGGATGAGTCCCGCTCCGCATCAATGACGGCGACATTAGCGTATCCTGTGACGTTAGTGTCGAACAGATATTCCAGCCCAGCTTCGATGCCTTGTGATCGTTGTTCTGGAATAGTCACGCGGTCAGTGGGATCAGAGCTGTCTGGGTCATCAATAAGTAAGTTTGTTTTCGTCACTTCAAACAGCGCTAAATTCCAGTTGAGTCTGTTCTCTTGCAGAGATTGCTTTACTCCAAACTCATACTGTTCCACACCGACAGTGTCCGACTCGCGATAATTTGCCCTCACACGAACAATGTCTCCGCCATTTGGATGGGTTTCGCCGGTGGAATATTGCCCATAAAACGCCATATTGTCGTTGAAGTTATATACCGTACCGAGTCGAAACATTAATGGATCTATTTCTTGGAATAGAGGATTGGCTACAGAATCGCCATAGGCTAAACGTTCATAATCGGTTTCTATACGATCCATTCTCAGACCTGCGACAAGTGCTAGTTTGGTAGTCAATATGAGCTGACTTTCAGCAAAGAAAGCTAGTTGATTGACGTCCGATTTTTGATCCAATGCAGCTTGACTATCGGTGATGTCGCTCCACAATCCGGGGTCAAAATTGTGAGGATCAATGGTATCGACATCGCCGCCCCAGTCCACTCGATTGGGATGACTAGGATTAAAGTTAGAGGTGTACTTCATTTCTACATCAGTGGTCTCAAAACCAAATGATGACTTCCAAGCCATACCTCCTATGCTTGAGTCACTTACAAGGCTGGCTCTAAGACCACGTTGCTCTAGCTGATGCCGGATAATCAGAGGATCGCCACGCTGGATCACACCACTATTAGAATCATAAGCGTAGGTTTCAATGGTTTGCCAGTAACGATCTGTATCAAGTGAAAAAATCTCAGCATTAAAACTAAGGTTATCTGAAATATCCCAGTCCATTATGGCTCGGGTAATGTCATCCTGATATCGAATGCGGCTATCCTCGGCATTTAAATTTAACTCAAGCCAATCTTTGTTAAATTTTCCATCGACAAGGGGAATACCAAAATAACGTAGTGGCGATTGATCGCCAGCATCATGTCTCAATGTTAATGTTATATCTTCAGTCGCTTGCCACTGCAATGAGAACGCTAGCATGTCTGATTCAGATGAACCATTATTAACGAAGTTGTCAGACTCTCTCTGACTTATGTCTAGCCTACTGACCACATTATGAGTAACCGTACCTGTGATACCAGCGCCGATAAAACGCTCATTATTCTCGCCTGCTGTCAAACGTATATCGAGACCAAACTCATCACTGGCGATTTTTGGTACTATATTGATGGCCCCGGCAACACCACCTTGACCATAGAGCACCGATGCCGGTCCCTTTAAAACGTCAATTCGGTCAATTGCCCAAGTGTCAAAAGGGAAGGTAATAGTTCCGGCGAGAGTGAAATATTGATTGCCGTCATATAATTTGGTCACCGCATCCTGACCAGTAAATCCTCTGGCGGTGATACTGGTGCCGCCATTTCCTGGATTGCCATTACCAATGAATCCGGCACTTCTGGTAACCGCATCTAGCACAGAGAGGTCACCGCGATGACGAATGGCGTCACCATTGATAACATCAATGGTCGCGGGTATATCCTTGATACTCAAGCCCAACCGGCTACCTGCATCGACAGCATCGGTGTATTTTTGACCGAAAACATAGACCTCCTCAAGTAGCGGTTGCTTTTCCTGCGCAAGTATTAGTGGTGAGACAGCGCTCAATGTATAAGCAGACAGTCTGGTTAATTTCATCTAAATTATCCTCAGTATGATGATTCTCATATTTCAATGAGAGGTTTGTGGAGAATTTGGTTTAATTATTATTCATAAACTATTGTTTTTAATCCGAAAAAGGCCTTGCCAATATCGGAAAGCCAGCCAGCAAGCGATACTCACTGCCGAGGTCATTAGTAATAACAACCCACCCCATGTGAAATACCAGAGCATGCCTGCGTTTAAGTCTGGGAAAAAGTCGCCTCGGTGAAGGCCTAGATACAACCATCGTGCTGTTTTCCTTCCTTGATCAAAAACCGCGGCAATATCAAAAGAGAGCCCATCGAGATAAATACGTTCACCATCCGCATACATAACCCGATAAACTGGGAATTGACGCTTATGATGATGGTTGTAGTAATAGCTATCGCCACTAGTGAGAAAGTCTACCGATGTAATGGTTGCGCTCGGACGGAGTTTGGCAGCGAGACTATCAACTGTGGGAAATTCCTTATCAGCTTGGTGATCCAAGGCAACCCTACGGATTAAGCTTCTCTCGCCATGGGTGTCTGTTGCAATAAGAGTAATGAATCCCGCTACCATTACGCCTTTTATCTCAATTGTTGATAGCGGCAGATCTAATGAAGCGACATTTTCGATTATCGTCTGAACTTTCGGATCTAACTGAAATCCAGAACCTCTTAAATTATGCTCCTCAGTCGCGAAACTCCTCCCTTCCATTAATCCCCACGGATACATACTCATTAATCCACTAAATAACCAAGTCAACATGAGTACTCCGGTGGCAAGACTGGTGTAGTGGTGCCAGAGAAAACGACCCTGATAGGGGCTTTTGCGCCACCCGCGCTTTTTTTTCAAGCTTGTAATACCGATGACCGCTCCGATTATCACCATAAACAGAGAGACAGCTGAGAGCCAAATCACCACCTGAACCCAGAGCTCGGTATTTGAACGAATTACAGTAGGGTAAATCCAGTGAACTACTGATCCTATCCAGCCCCAAGTGCGCTCTATATAGGTGACCTGTTGAACTAACTCTCCAGTTGTTGTGGAATAGTACAGTCGATTTTTTCCGCATCGTCTAATTCAAATATTTCAAAAGGTCCATGTTTGGCAACACTTGGAATAATTGACCATTGATCAACCTCCGTCAGACCTACAGAGCGCGCGCTTGACGCTCCGAGAGCGCTGGCAACAGCCTTGGCACTCTCGAGACGAGTAATGTTGGTTGAGCCGGGTATGATGTCACCTGAGAGGGCGTTGTAAACCGTTGCTGCGTCTGCAGCAGCTAACCTCAAGTGGATACCAGTGGGCGTAGATTTCAGGGAAAATGAGCGGAATTGAGGAGATCCGGTTTTGGAGATATCAGGTGCCAGACAGCACGAGCCCAGGGAAAGGGGCGGCATATAGCTATATCGTTCCTGATTCGTCAAGGATGGATACTGCACGAACATCATAACAAAGCCGCTGATGCACCAGAGCAATATTAGAACACCAAATATGACACCAAGATATCGATGCAGCCGAATCGTGAAACTCAGCATTGGTCGCAAGATCTTCCTTGAAGTCATAGGTGAGCGCTTGTTCATTAATGATATGATATATCGTATCATTAAAAACCATGGTAAACAATGCTTAACCCAGTCTTTGGCTGCGATGACCGCGAAGAAAAACAATCCATTGCCGCCAAATAGACCAACGGTACTCAAGTTTATCCAAGGTGCCCCAAAACAACGGAGGTTTGATTAATAAGTCATCGCCGCACCGCTGTGAATATCTACACACTCTTGTTATTGTTTTCTCGGTTGAGACTGGGAACCAAAACCCAGCCTCTGACGAGCAGTCAACGTGGCAGTGCATGGCAGAGTAGAACAAATTTTTGGAGCTATTCAGCCCTTATGGTCAGATCATAGAGTCATTAATCCAAGCAGCGCTTCAATGAGCGACGAATATAACCCTCATCTAAGTCTTTGCCAATAAAGACTATTCGGTTTAAGGGCTCTTCATCACCCCAAGGCTTTCTCTGCTCACTGCCAAACATCATATGAACGCCTTGAAAGACAAACCGACAATCTTCACCCGACAAACCCACAACACCTTTAATTCTATAGAGATCGATGCCTTTGATCTGGAGAAAAACCTCCATCCATGCGTTAATCTTTGCTAAATCAAAGAACCCGGGAAGCTCAACCGCGACAGAGGATACCTCGTCATCATGCTCATGCTCAGGGTTAAAATAGTGCTCACTGACGGGTGTAAATTCGGTGTCTTCCTGGTTAAGCAACCTCATTTGAAACTCTTCTGGAGTATGCTGGGAAAATATCGCAATGTCCTTTGCTTCTTGCAGGGTAAAACTAAATTCATAAAGTTGCTGACCTTCCAATGCCATGTTGTAGCATTGTCTAGCGCCAAGATGGCTTGCTTATGCTGGAGCGGGGTAGGGCTGTTAGAAAACTCCACAAACACCTTTTCAGCCAAATTTGTGACTGCGCCCTCAGTGTTATCTGTGGCCTCCGTCATCAGGAAACTCATCTCTGGATCTGGTCCATTCTCTAGCAGAAGCCAATACTGTCCAGCAGGAAGTTGCCAAATACCACCCCATTCAAATGGGTACTCTGGTTCTAAGAAGTTAGGTTTCATTTGCATAGCTCGCTGGAGATTAAATCCACCAATGTCCAGTAGCTCTGCAATCGGGGCAGCGGCCATAGTGGCTGAATAAAACCCTGCCATATGATTGATTTCTTGTAGCCTTCTCTGCAAGCCAGAAAGTTCTTTTTCATCACACAGATCTGCTTTGTTCAAGATGATACGATCAGCGAAGGCCAATTGCGCCATTACCTCATCGGTATGACCATCCAAGTGATTCTGGATATGCTTGGTATCAACGAGGGTAATGATCCCATCGAGTTCATACTGATCACTGACGTTTTGATCAACAAAAAAAGTTTGAGCCACCGGACCAGGATCAGCCATTCCTGTGGTCTCTAAGATCACTCGATCGAACTTGTCTTTGCGTTCAGCCAATTCGCCCAATATTCGAATCAAATCACCACGGACTGTGCAGCAGATGCAACCATTGTTCATTTCAAACACTTCTTCATCCGCATTGATGACCAAGTCTTGATCAATACCAATTTCACCAAACTCATTTTCAATGACGGCAATTCGTAGGCCATGCTCTTCTGACAATATACGATTGAGCAGAGTGGTTTTACCGCTGCCAAGAAAGCCGGTAAGTACTGTGACAGGAATTTTGTTAGACATGTGCTTATCCCTACAATTGTTGAGTGTCGAACGGGAAAGTCAGTTAATCTAGATTGAAGAAAATGCCTCGATTAGTGACCCTATATTGTGTCTCATCATGCTCAAGTAGGTACCTGCTGGACCCTCTAGCTCGCTCAAGGCATCCGAATATAGACGTCCTCCAACACGAATATTGGTCTCGTCGGCAATACTTTGTAGCAATCGTGAATTAGTTATATTCTCTACAAAAATAGCAGTTACACCATCTGCACGCACTTGATCAATCACCGCAGCAACATCCTCTGCAGATGCTTCGATTTCGATGTTTAGACCCACAGGTGAGACAAAGTCAATAGAGAATTCGCGACCAAGGTAGCCAAAGGCATCATGGCTGGTGACGACAATCCGCTTATCGCGGGGTATTGTTGAAATTTGCTCTATGAGCTGACTTTCTAAGATGAACAGGGCATCCAAATAACGCTGTTTGTTATGCTTAAAATCAAAAGTATGCTGTGGCCGAAGCTCAATCAATGTTTGAGTAATGTTGTCAATGTAGATGCGAATATTATGAAAACTCTGCCAGGCATGGGGATCGATCTCGCCCCCATTGGTAATAGCATTTACCCCATTGCTGGCCACCAGCTGTCTATTTTGATAGTCAGCGTTTGCAATTAACCGTGATATCCAACCTTCGAATTCTAAACCGTTAAAAACTAATAAATCCGCATTCACGATAGCGACAGCGTCGGAGGGTTTTGGTTGATACATATGTGCGTCACTGTTGCGATCTACAAGGTTAACAACGTTCACATGCTGCCCACCTAATTGGTTCACTAAATCTTCCAATATGGAGAAGCTGGTGACAACTGATATAGTTGAATCTTTGGCTATAACTGGATTCACAAAAACTAATAGCCAGACAAATACCATATTTAAAACGCGTTTGGTCGATCTCACACGTTCACCTAGCAAAATGTCGTTTTTCACGGTGTTGCTCAAAAAAACCTCCGTTTGATCCAAAAAATAGCGAGCTAAGATAGACAATACCCAGCGACAGTACGATGGCAGGCCCGGCTGGCACATCAAAATAAAATGAGAGAAGGAGGCCACTCAGACAACCGAAAAAACTGATCAAAATAGCTGAGATTAAAATCATATCTAATGTTTTTGCCCAAAAACGAGCCGCAGCAGCAGGTAAAATCATCATTCCGATCGCCATTAGAGTGCCCAATGCATGAAAACCAGCGACTAAGTTAATGACTAACAAAAATAGAAACCCATAATGTGCAATTGGACTGGCTTTGCCAGATCGGCGTAAAAATGCCGAGTCAACGCACTCGATAACCAATGGACGATATAAAAATGCCATCAGCACTAAACTTATAGTGGCTATGCTGGCCAGTAGCCAGAGGGCAGTATTGTCTAACGCCAAGATGTTACCGAAAAGTACGTGGAACAAATCAATATTACTGTGTTTCAGAGAGATAACTAAAACACCTAATGCAAGTGAGATTAAATAGAAGGCAGCTAAACTAGTATCTTCATGAAGGTGAGTATTTCGAGCCACCCAGCCTGCTAGCCCAGCCACTGTGAGGCCTGCGAAAAGCCCTCCCAGTGTCAGCCCAATCAAGGATAGGCCCCACAGTAAATAAGCAATAGCGGCACCAGGCAGTATCGCATGTGCCATAGCATCCCCGGTCAAGCTCATTCGCCTCAGAGTCATAAATATTCCCACGGGAACAGCACCAAGGCAAACAGCGAAACTCCCTATTAAGGCGCGCTGCATGAAGACATAATCAGTAAATGGATTTAGAAAAAAAGTCTCCATGCTATGCGGCACCTCTGTGACACCAAGGTGCATTGTCGTCAAAGGCTTCAGAGAGATGTCGTGCGCGCTGTATATTATCTTCGGTGAGTATTTCTTCAGTCGCCCCCTGTGCAATGCACTCGCGCGCCAGAAGCAAAGTCTTGGGACAATGCTCTTTAACATAGTCCAAGTCATGGGTGACCATTATGACCGTTCGTTTTCCTCGATGCCATTGGTGGATTACCTCCGTCAAATCGACCAGTGTTTGTCGATCAATCGCATTAAAGGGCTCATCTAATAAAATTATCGGTTGATCTTGCAGTAGAACCCGGGCAAATAGACTACGCTGCAATTGTCCGCCGGAGAGTGAGCCGATTAAACGCCTCTCAAAACCATGTAAGCCTACCGCCGCTAATGCATTGGCACATTGGTCTGCCTGGGTTGAAGTCAGAGAGTTAAAGTAGCCAAGCGATTGCCACAAGCCTGTAGACACTAATTCGTGAACAGTCATTGGAAAACTCTTATCTAGCCGTGTCTGCTGGGGCAAATAGGCGACATTATCGAAGCATAGGCCATCAATACTGCCTTCATGTATGGATGTAAGCCCAGCCATGGCATTTAATAATGTAGATTTACCCGCGCCATTTGGCCCCACGATTGCCAGCCAGTCTCCCTGATTAATTGTTGCATTTAAATGATGCACCGCGGGGTGTCTCTCGTAGGCGAGTGTCAGGTTATTCAGAGAGATGGTCATTATGAATATGTGACTCCAATAACAAAAAACCACATAACAGCAGATAGCACTAAAGCCAAACTCATTCGACTGACTAAGCTCCAGTGCAATAGAGGTTTTTTACGTATGCGATTGAATCTATACATATTTATCCTTTGTGGAACAGGAAATGAAGACTGATGAGACCGGTCATCTATACCGTTGACGCAGACCTTTAAGCTGTCCGTGCTGAACACTCATTGCACAAGCACTGTAACTCTAACTTTGAGTTTCCTAAGGTATAACCTGCTTTCGAAACAAGTTTATTGAGTTCCTCATAAATAATGGTTGATACTGCGACCTCGCTTGTAGTCTGACATTCAGAGCAAATCAAAAATTGTGGAATTTCATAATCGTGCCCACAATCAATATGAGAGCAGGCAACATATTTATTGGTTGAGCTCAATTTATGTGCCAAGTTCTCGGCTTCGAGAAAATCTAGGATTCGATACACTGACATTGTCGGCATAGGCTTTTCGGCCTTCTCACTGTAAGTATCTGAAATTTCATAGGCTGATAATGGATTTTTGGAGAAAAGTAGTATCTCCAAAATGTCTCGGCGTTTATCGGTTAACCGACTGCCTTTGCGCTCACAAACTTGCTCAGCTTTTTTTATAATAGAATCAATCTTTTGTTTGTTCATCAATGATCTCCTACTGGGTAATCGTTTTTGATGGTTGTTTATCGGCAATAGACAGGCGATCTGTTGGCGGTACACGACCGACAACGCTCGCTCGAAGCGACACTGGGCGCCGCTCTCTGGGCATAAAGCCTTCTGCTACGCTCATATAGAGAGAAACACACTTAAGAATATCGGGTGGGCCTGAGTCAGGATCTTGATCGGCAAATAGGTAACTCCACGATTCGTTAGAGGAGATAGCAATGCCACATGGGCGTGGGCATAGGCTGAGGCAGTCCGTCGGCTTTACGTGCACGTGGGGCGCCAATTCACTTTCCTTGATAAGCCTAGAAATGTTTTGGTACATTTTAAATCCTGGTCGGTTATCTCTTGGTTCACGGGGAGCATTACGTGCCCTACAGGAGGTACAGACGTGGATCACTACTGGTTTTATATCGATTCTATCTGTCGTTGAATCGCTTAATACAGCGGCTCGGTCATCATTGATCATCTGTGTTTCTCAAAAGTGGTAGCACAAGTGTAGGTTTCCGTAGGATTGCTCGCTTGTTGGGTTGATTTTTGAGTAAGATAGTCTGAAATGGTGATACATGAATTGTCGCCGCTACCGTTTGGATATGATATATCATAGCTCATTATTAATAGCGCCAGTCAATCTGTCAAGCGAGCCTTTACAAATGGCCAGAATGAAATCTGGTAAAAAGGATCTTTCATTGCGAGATTATCTGGGCTTCTTAGTCGCCGACTAGGTGAATGGTCAAAAATGACGAGTGTATTGGGTTTAAAAAGGCGAAAATGAGGTTATTGCTTAAAAAAACCTACTCACAAGCCTCACTTGGGCAGAGAGTTTCAGTTAGTGACGGCGATTAACTCTTGATCATAAATATCTAACCAGTAATAAAAATCTTCGTACAGCTCATCGTCAGAATCTCCAGGAAACACGGTCGTCTCAGCAACTTGATAGGAGATGTCTGAATTAGTCGTCTCTGTAACATCGATTACGGAAAGCCCAATAGCGACGAACAGCGCGACACTCGCCGCCGTCCCCATGCGCCAAAATCGCGATGGATCAACCTGAGTCTGTTCAAGCGCTTTTTTTCTAGCCTTAGCCAGCCGCAGGACATCCTCATCTCGAGTATTTTCCACAAGATGAGAGACATCTTGCTGCAGTTTGTCTTGATTCATATTATTCAAGATAGTATTCCTCTAATTGCTCTCGCAAACGGCTCATAGCTCGCGAGTAGTGTGTCTTTACGCTGCCTTCTGAACAGCTCATAGCAATGGCTGTGTCTCTGGTACTGAGTCCTTCCCAACATCGCAGCATAAATGCCTGTTGCTGACGCACCGGCAGAGATTTAACAGTCTCAGATAAGTGGTCAATTCGTCTTTCACTCTCCAGCGAGGGAAGGGGAGTATCGCTATCCAGAGCCACTCCGGCCAACACTTGCGTTTGCAGATAGTCTTCATCCTGATCGGGATGAGCTGGCGCCTGGAAGAGAATCTTTTCTCGAACTGCTCTCCTTCGATGAAAGTCGGCAATCTTGCTGGACATTATCTTGTAGAGCAGAGGTTTCCAGTCTACGGTCGGTTTGTTAGCGTATTTTTGTACCAGTTTGTACATACTTTCCTGAACAATGTCATGAGTATCCTCAATATTTCCCACACTGGCACGAACAAAATGAAATGCTCGTCGGTCAATGTACCGAAGGAACTGTTCCATGGTCTGATAATTGTCGTTGGCGGCCGTCCTATTCTCAAAGACTAAAGTATCTTTGCTAATCGAATTTGAGGACATGTCAGTTACTATTACCAAGCTCTGCGCCATTCTCTTGCCGCTCATGTAATTGATACATTATGTATAACCACTGCTTAAAGCTTTTGGGATAATTACTGTCGTGGTGCTCTCCCACCCCTCTTGCATGCAGTTTTCGAAGTTTTCTATAGTATTCCCAGTGCCCCTGATAATCTCCAGTGCGAGGTTTGTCGGCATGTTGTAGATAAAATGCGCGTCCTTGAGGAGTGTTCTGATAATCAACGCCAAGCCATAAATTAATTTGACCGGGAAGCAGATAACTGTCCCAAAATCTATCATCGATAGTTCTATTTGAAGCAACTCGCGCAGCAACAGCGCTGCTATCTGTCGCTATAATCTTAGGATTGCGCAGCCCTAGTTCAACTTCATTATCACGCAACCCTTGACTGCTATGGGTAATGATATGAGTATCCGTCGCTGGGGGCGTAAGCTCTACCGCAGATAAGGCTGGAATCTGCGCGAAAGCAAAGCAAATTAGCAGTTTGACTCTGTTCAAAAGCATATGCGTCTCCATAGAAGAGATAACGATACAACTCTACGTTGGTTGACAAGCCTCAATTATAGCGAAAAGTCGGCCCAAATAGGGCAGTGGTCTGAGGGCTTCTCTGACCCTCGTGCAACCGTGTCAATACCACCAGTAGTTAATTGCGACATTAAAGCACTAGTAGCTAATATTAGATCTATCCTCAAACCACGCCTGGGATCTTGGTTATAGCCGCCACTGCGATAATCAAACCAGCTATATGTTGCGTCATTGGGATTTAATTGTCTAAAAGTATCTTCTAACCCGCAATCAAAAAGTCTTTGTAACCATTCTCTCTCTTCCGGCAAAAAGCAGCATATACCGCGTTGTAGCCATCGCTTGGCATTCTCTGGTGCGATACCTATATCGATATCTTGGTGAGCGACATTCATATCCCCCATAACAACGACCTTGTCGTCGCTTGAGAAGCTCTCCTGTACATAGCGTGAAAGGTCAGAGTAGAATTTTTCTTTGGCAGGGAATTTGGTGGGATGTTTATGACTCTCTCCCTGCGGGAAATAACCATTTATCACATGCACTCTGTGCTCACCAACGCTGTACTCTCCATGAATCATCCTACGCTGAGCCTCGCCATCATCGCTCGGGAAACCGCAAGTAACATTTGAGGCTGCAACTTTACTTATTAAAGCGACACCGTAATGTCCTTTCTGACCAAAAAAGTCTACGTGATAACCCAACTCGGTAATAAACTCTTGAGGAAATTGGTCGTCGCTGACTTTTATCTCTTGCAGGCCGAGAATGTCCGGACTATGCTGATCCAGAACCGTCTTTATCTGATGAAGCCGTGCTCTGATGCCATTGACATTAAATGACATGACTCTCAAATCATTGCTCATAAGACAGACTCTATTTTCTCGTCCAAATGGACCAAATATGGAGGCCTTTTGCCGGACTGCAAAAGAATTTGATCACTAAGAATCTTTCCCGCTTCAAATAAAATTGGATCAGTTTCAGCAATATTTTCATCTTTGTCCTCGTCCTCTTTACCATCGCCGCTGGCTGGTAAAGACTGCGAAGTATCATCAGTTTCTTCATCATCGCTCTCGCGCCAAGCTTCAAGAGTGGCAAAAGGGGGCTCACTCTTGGCTATTAAACGTTTGTTTTCAATACCAAAAAGTGCCTTATCCCATTTTTCACTTCGCGCCTTTCTCTTATCGATATTAAGTGATAGAGCCTCTTCCTGATCCCATGAATCACTTAGTGCTATTTTGTCAATTAAGCTGGCAAGATCTGCATCTTCTAGTCGCCGGGCAACGTGTCCTTGGGTGAGCGTATCAATTAGCGGCTCTAAATTTTGCTGAGAACGATAAGGGGCACGACGAATTTGATCCCAGGGTAGGGCGCTATCATTCATCGCCTCACCAATTTCACTAAGGTCATGCAAGGATGGAAATTCTATATCAGGCACAACCCCTCTATGTTGAGTACTATCACCGGACACTCGATAAAATTTCGATATGGTCAATTTGAGCTGGCCACTGCTGAGCGGCATGACATCCTGGACAGTACCCTTACCGAAACTTTGCGTTCCAACAACCAATGCTCTGCCATAATCCTGCATTGCTCCAGCAAAAATCTCCGATGCAGATGCACTCAGACGATTGATTAAGACAATTAGGGGTCCACGATACGCAGCCTTCCGGGATGCTCTATGGTTTCGATATACTTTCTGATCGGCGTCCCTTATTTGTACCACCGGTCCATAATCTATAAATAAATCAGTGAGAGAGGTCGCCTCATAAAGCGAGCCACCGCCATTATTACGCAAATCTAACACGATTCCATCGACATTTTCTTTTTCTAATTCAGCTAAAAGGTTATAAACATCTCTGGTCGTGCTTTTATACTGAGGATCTCTGGCTCTATAGGCTTCAAAGTCCATGTAAAAAGCCGGGATTTCAATGACACCCATTTTGTAGGATTGATCATCCACGGCAAAATCGAGGATCTTGCTCTGCGCTGACTTATCCTCTAGTGCAACCTTGTCTCTTATAATGGTGATGGTCTTGGTGTTATTGCCGTCTCCCTTAGACGGAATGTACTCTAGTTTGACAGCAGTATTTTTCGCTCCTCGAATAAGGGCCACCACATCGTCGATCCGCCAACCAATTACATCGACAATGGGTTCTTCAGCCTGACCTACGCCAACAATTTTGTCCTCTGGCTTCAACATTCCCTGCTGATCGGCAGGCCCGCCGGGAATAATACGAATGACTTTTGTGTAATCTTCCTCAGTCGAGAGCTCAGCTCCAATCCCCTCCAATGAAAGAGACATGTTAATCTTGAAATTCTCATTGTTTCGCGGGCTAAAATAAACTGTATGAGGATCATAAAGAGTGGATAGGGCGTTGACATAAACTTGAAAAATATCTGCACTGTCACGCTGATTATATTGGCGAATCTGAGTTTTATAACGCTTTACTAGTAATTCTCTGGCATCGGCCTCGTCTTTTCCATTAAGGAGCAAGCTCAACATAGAATCCAATACGCGCTTTTCCCAGTGACGCTCGGCTTCCTCGATGGTTTTAAACCACTGTCTTTCATCTGAGTCATAGACGATAGTCGCCTCAGTTTTATAATCGAAATCATATTTCTCGTCATTGAGAAGGGCGATATTCTTCTCTAGCTGAGTAACTGCTCGCTCACGCAGTCGATTAAACATTATAAAAGCAGGGTCTATCTGTCCACGTTTAGCCAGATCGTCGAGTTGTGTGGACCACTTGGAAAATTCGTCGATATCGGACTGAAGATAATAACTTTTACCCCTATCCATGGAGTCGATATACTCAGCTAAATACCGTTGCGATAGGTCATCATCAATCAGTTGAGTTCGATAGTGACGTTTGTTCAAACTCTCAAGTATTTCTGTGTAAAGCTGTGCTTGCCCGTCCTCTGGATTCAGCGGTGAAAGCGCATTGACAGAGAAACTGGCCCAAACAAAAACAGTTAAGCAAAGAGCATTAATTTTTCGGTATTGGAAAGTGAACATAGAGATCCTTTTATCAATACAGAGAGTTTAACAGAACTCTCCGACATGAAAACTGCTTAAACGGGAATTAGTACAATGTTCCGCTGCACAAAGCATTAGGACCTAAATTAAATTAGAGCTGGCCACAAAAATTGGTTTTGCTCCGGTGAAAAATCTAGCCAGGGTTAGATCAGACTACTGAACAACAAACTGAGAGAAGAACACATCCTTTATCTCTGAATGTCCTGTTCTGGGTTCTATTACTGAGTTTCCTGCTTGACGCAACTCTGCGCGCAAATTAACACGCCAATGCGGATCCATCATTTGATCCTCTGGTTGCGCGGAGAGAACCTCTAAGAGCGCGTTGCGAATGGCGAAATTGTGCTCACTTAAGTGGGAGGTTATTATGGACTTTTCAGTGTCTTCAATCAGCAGAGCCACCTTGGCTTGAATATATTTTTGTGAACCGTTGACGTTTGCCAGAAGCGGTTCTTCTAAAATGTAATAAATATCGTTGTATAACTCAGGATCACGCGCTATGGACGTTTGCGCTGAATCATTAGACGTACCATCAATAATCTCGGATTCAGCCTCTTGAGTACTTTCAATTTGCGAAATTAGTTCTTCAGCGGAAATGCCTTTGTCGAAAGCACCAATAGCAAAAAAACCACCGGCGGTGCACGCCATCATGACCACGACGAATATCCAGGTTAAAATGCTCATCTTTTTTTCTGACATCACAAATATCCTCTTTTGGTATTCACAAGTCCAAACCGCCGGCTACCAGTGGTGTCATCAAGTAATTTTCTAACAACACCAAACATCTTACATCGAACATCGCCAGCAGCTGATAAATATTTATAGCCGGATAATCATTACGTCATGGGATAACCACATATATGATTAAACCGATAAAATTGGTGATAATTAACCCAACGAGAACTAATATAAATCCAATTATTCATGGTATCTACTGTCCCATTGGACAGCGTTTTATATAAACCTGTTGTTAACGTAAATCTTATTAATAGATGCAACCGCTATTCGTAGTGATGATTTAGTGCTATTCAGGGAATGCAAAGCAAAGTAATCAAAGGAGAAAGAGCATTCGTTGAATTGATAATGTCTGAGCACTAGTAAAGCACTAGTAAAAGAGTGTTACATCAAAGAAGGGCACCAACTTGAACGTCCCGATAGATAAAGCAATATCACAAATCCTAAAAACTAGTTTATTAACGGGGCGTCCAATGGACGCCCCAGTAGACAAAGCAATATCACTAATCCTGAAAACTAGTTTAACTAAGCCCTCAGCACGAACGATAACCTGCTAAACCATGCAATTTTTGGATAAACAGTCACAACTTTCTACTTTTTAAGCCATTCCCGCTAAACCATGCAATTAGACGTCCGTTTGCAGGGTGTGTATGACATGATAAAGTGGCCAAATATTGTAACTATAAGTTGATCTTTCTTTGATAGGTGGATGCTGCAAGCTATTAGATATATGCACAAAAATATACTATGCCAATTTTAACTCTAGCATTGCATAACAAGGCGCTGCTACGGCAAATTTACTCGCTAGGGATCCTAAATTTCCGCAGAGCGGAGCGTTAGACTAAAGACACACATGGAATTACATAATGAGTGAGACAGCAGAAATTGCGAAAGCAATCAAAGAAACCGCCAAGCTAGGCGAAAAGAGTTTGGAAATCGCTGAAAAAGCTAGTGGTTTCCTTGCTAAAGTATTTAAGGAGCCTATTGCTGAATTCGGCGGATTAATAACAGATAAACTTCGCTTTGTTCGCTGGAAAAGAATGGTTGCAATGTCAGATGAGATCAACCAAATCCTAGAGAAAAAAGGTGTTAAGGAAACAAAAGCTGTTCCCCCCAAATTAGCATTGCCCATATTTGAAAATTCATCTTTAGAAGAAGATCCAGATATTCAACACTTATGGAACCACCTTCTAGCAAATGCAATGGATCCTAGCTTCAATGATGAGATCAGGTATGGGTTCATAGAAATGATCAAGAATATAACTGGTAAAGAAGCTCTTTTATTGGATCACTTTTATAAAATCCTTGAGCAAGAAAACCGGCTTTCACCGCTTGATAAGATTTTTCAGTGTTCACTCAAGAAAGAGCAGTTAATGCAGCTATTGGGAATTACATCAGATCAATATGCTTTGGCAGCAAACAACCTAATGAGAATGCAGCTCATCGGCCCAGCGATATTAAGCCCAGGAGGGATGAGTATTGGTTCTGAGCTCGTGACGATTTACAAAGGCATTGACGTAATTACGTTAACGCCTCTTGGAGTCAAATTTGTTGAAGCATGTATCAGGTAAGCCTAATAAGGCAAATTACGCCTTCCGCGTCACGCCGCTTAAATTGGTGTTATAAATCAAAACACATTTGATAATGGTGCCATAACTATAAATTTAGCCATTAGTAAGGAAAGAAGTCCAATATCATGAAAAATAGCCGTGCTTCATATCTCGATGGTAGACACTTTACCGAGTTTCTCGATGAGTTGCGTAATCTAAAGGCCAGTGCCAACCATGCTGAGGCAGAGATCCATCTTTTATGCCTAATAAACGCTACAGAGTCTGATCCGCCTCTAAAACAACTGCTAACACCCGCACCTCCTTCACTGAGCGTCCAAACTAGAGCCAACAATTGCACATAACGCCTCAAACACCATCGCAGCGTAGCTACGTCCGAGTGCTTTGACTTATTAGCCAATTTTAATAAGCTATATTTTTTTTACACAAGATGAAACCAAGAAATTCATTGGGGAGCCCTTTGAAAAATAGTTAAGTGCATGATTACGTCCACTCTTGGGCAAAGAACGTGAGCCAATAGCAGAAGACCATGAAATCCAGTCAGATTGACCTGTTTTTAAAAAATCATCTCTAATTTCTTTTAATCCAAAACCTAGCTCCGGTATTTCAAGTATTTTTGCTTTAGATATTTTGAAATCCACGGAAAGCTCATATATTTTTATTAAGCACTCTCCATATAGTTTTTCACGCTGCAAATAATCCTCAAGTATTGCACCAAGCCAAAATAGCTGATACTCGAGGAAATTAGATTCTGTTTTGAGGTAATTAAAGATGACTTTCGTCAAACCCCCTTTATCTCTAATATCTGCACATACCGAATGAATGTGTTTTATAAGATTTGGAAATCTTGTTAATAGAACAGGCATTAATTCAAGAAGGTTATCACTGTGTAGCCTTAAAAAACTTAGGATATGATCTGCATCAGACTCCTCTATAGCATCAGCTGTTAAAAGAGCCATCAAACCATCCACTTGATCGCTACTTAAATTACTTTGTTCAACCTGCTCAACTTCAACAAAATCAACGCCAGATGGGGTATGAATTTCCTCAATGTCAGTAACGATTTCTTTTAAGGATTGGCGAATGTCACTTAATGTTTCTTGTATGTCTCCAACTCTATTATCGTAGTAGGTTTTGGATGGATTTATATTTAGAGCGTACTTACCAAGTAGCTGTTGGATTCGAATAAAATCTTGCTTTAATACGTTTGGATCATTACCGAATAAGGTAAAATCATCCATAAACCGCACAATCTGGGATGACTTTAGGCTTCCAGATGAATCAATATATTTTAGGAATTCATTGCCAATCATTTTGCATGGATAAATACCTTGTGGAAGGAAGTCGATACTTCTTCCTGAATTTATTTCCCTAAAGTACTGCCCCGCAGCATTGCTATCTACTTCCGATATCTTTTTACCTGCAAACCAATGATCTAAATCGTGGTGGTATATACTATTAAAGTAAGAAGCAATATCGAACTGAATGTTGTGCTGATAGAGTTTCGAACACTTATTTAGGTGTTCTTTGTATTCTGCATATGCAATGTGTACTGGTATTCTCGACCCATTAGTAATACGGTAGCCAAAGGTCCTGCGAATATTGCTTACTTGAGGTCTAAATATTTTCTTATTTCTAAATATCAGGTCATAGATAAAGTACTCTGCAACTGGATCTAACTTTACTGTTCTTCGAAGGTGACCTTTGGGCTTCGTAGCATATACAGTTTGCTGAGGGAGAAAACTATCATCTGGGTGGTCACTACTTAAAATTTTTTGATTTATATAGTTTGAAAGCTCATCTTTATGGTATTCAGCCATAATGAAGTTCGTTTTCAGAGGAAATAAAGACGATTTAAAATCTTCTCGCATAAAATCTATTGTACTTGTCATGGATTTCTCAAGTTGTCTATTCTTAGCCGCTAACATATCTATATCACGCATGCCGATTGATCTTAAATGCTTAACACCGACTGTTTGATTTAAACAGCAATGTAAGAAGCCAGTATATTGTATGTTCGCATGTAAGTCGTCAAAGAAAGTTGGACTGATTTTTGGACTGATTTAAGAGGCAGTCTTAAACATCGGACGCCCAATTGCATGGTTTAGCAGGTAATTGCATGGTTTAGTGGGCGAATATTGCATGGTTTAGCGGGGCGTCCAAACTAACAGCACCTAGGGCTGCACTCCGCTAAGTCCGATAATCTTAATTAGTGGACATAGTTAGACTTGAGCTTCACTGTTTGATACAGTAGTTAGCATTCTAAATCATTGACCATTACAGGCTCCAGGCGATGGGAATAAAATTCAATGCGACACCTCTATTTGACGCACATAAGAAGTTCGTACGCCTTCCCATGGGCATGGCCATGTTCGATGAGTACCCAGATTCGAAACAGTTCATTGTCGCACGCAGTAAAGACATACCGGAGGTACGCGACGATGCACTGCACACACAATCCTTCTTAAAAAGCTACAGCCGAAAGTCAGAAGCTACCTTTAGGACATACCGCAACGAGGTTGAGCGTCTGTTGCTGTGGGCATGGACTATCTGTAATAAAAGCGTCATTCAGTTGAAGAGACCCGATTTGGAAGCATATTTTGATTTCGTCAATGCACCGAACTCAAGTTGGGTCGCTGCATCTGTGCAAGACCGATTTAAACAGATCAATGGCAACTATGTGCAAAACCCAGACTGGCGTCCCTTCGCGGCAAAGATTGCCAAAGAAGATCGGGCCGAGGCTCTCGCTATGGGACACCATGTACAAGTTACAACGGATGGGCATCGGCTTAGCCATGAGGCAATGAAAATAAGTTATTCGGCCATTTCCTGTTTTTACGATTATCTCACCGACGAAGGTTATGCCTTCGGTAATCCGATTCCGGCCATTCGCAAACAGTCAGCCTATTTAATAAAGGGAAAAACCTCTAAGAGTATCAAGCGCTTATCTGATCTACAATGGGAAGTTGTACTAGAAAGCGTTGAGCTTGCGGCTGACAAGGACCCCCTCCATGAGCGAACACTGTTCATAATCGCTGTGTTAAAGACGCTGTATTTGAGGGTGTCCGAGTTGTCAGAGCGCGCCAATTGGCAGCCCGCTTGGAAACATTTCTGGCGCGATAATGATGGCAATCACTGGTTAAAGGTGCTTGGCAAAGGAAATAAGGTGCGGGATGTGTCGGTTCCAAGCGCCCTTTCAACTTATATACATCGCTATCAAGTCTATCGAGCCGAACTAAACCCTGATTTTGGCGCTAATTCTGCGTTGGTAGCTAAAACTCGTGGCGCAGGTGGTATGACGTCTCGTCAGTTACGGCGCATTGTGCAGCAGGGTTTTGATTTAGGCTACGAGCGTATGCGCTCAGAGGGATTTAATGAAGAAGCCGCTACACTGCGTGAGGCGACTACTCATTGGTTGAGGCATACAGGAGCGTCTCAGGACATAGCAACGCGACCGCTGAAGCATATGGCAGATGATCTAGGCCATGCTAGTATGGGCACTACCGATCAGGTTTATATTCAATCAGACATGAAAGAGCGTGCTCAATCAGGTGAGAAGCGTAAAGTATAATCATATAAATCAAAAGTTTATATTAGTATATTTATGTAATTTATCAGATTATTATCTACCAAATAAAAACAACCGGATAGGTGTTTAATGTCAATAGACCAACAGATAGATCATCACGTTAGGCCCATAACAGAAGCTCTATCTAATCTTGTTTTTGCCGAGTTACCGATTTTTGGCCAAGGTTTCCCGATAATTGTGCTGTGGTTGATTACGGCAGCGATATTTTTCACCTTTTACCTGGGTTTTATCAATCTCCGTGGTTTCTCACGCGCTATTAAAATCGTCCGTGGTACAGGCGATAAGGGCAGCGATCCTGGTGAAATTACTCACTTTCAAGCGCTGTCTACAGCGGTCTCGGGCACCGTTGGCGTCGGTAATATTGGCGGTGTCGCCGTCGCTATCACAATGGGTGGCCCAGGTGCGGCTTTCTGGCTATTTATGGCAGGTTTTTTAGGTATGTCGACGAAGTTTGTGGAATGTACCTTAGGGGTAAAATATCGTCGAACCAATCCGGATGGCTCCGTTTCCGGTGGCCCTATGTACTATCTAGAGCGCTATCTTCTCGACAGAGGTTGGCCTCAAATGGGCAAACTTCTTGGAAGCTTTTACGCCGTCGCCTTGGTTATAGGTTGTTTTGGAATTGGAAACATGTTCCAGTCAAATCAGGCGTATGTCCAGACGCTCAATATCACCGGTGGTGAGGCGAGTATTTTTGCTGATCGAGGCTGGCTATTCGGAATGTTCATGGCCGGGGCCATAGGTGCTGTGATCATTGGCGGTATTCGCTCCATTGCCAAGGCTGCATCCCGCATAGTGCCGTTTATGGCGGTTTTGTACATTGCTCTCGCTGTGGTGGTCATTGGCTACAGCGCCGAACATATACCCGCCGCCATCAGGCTAATTATTTCCAGCGCTTTTGCTAGCGAAAGTGTCACTGGAGGCATGGTTGGAGCAATGATCATTGGTTTTCAACGTGCGGCGTTTTCCAATGAGGCGGGCATAGGTTCTGCGTCTATCGCTCACTCAGCGGTAAAAACCAAAGAGCCGGTTACTGAAGGTTTGGTATCACTGTTGGAGCCTTTTGCAGATACCATGGTGATATGCACCCTGACCTCCTTAGTGATTGTTACCACTGCCTATCCCAACGGCCTTGTGGATGGATCAATTGAAGGCATTGGCCTCACATCTGCTGCCTTCGCCCATCACCTGCCCTGGGCACCCTACGCCATTGGTATAGCGGCGGTACTTTTCGCGTTCTCCACCAGCATCGCCTGGGCCTATTATGGCTTAAAAGGTTGGACTTATCTGTTTGGTGAAGATCCGCGGGTTCAGCTGGTGTTTAAAACGATATTTTGTGCCTTCATTTGCCTTGGCTGCATGATTAAACTATCCGCGGTTTTGGATTTTTCCGATGCCATGGTGTTTCTTATCGCGGTACCCAATATAATCGGGTTATACCTCTATGGACCAGAGATCAAGCGCGATCTAGCAGCCTATTTAGCCAAACAGACTTAATTAAGGAATTAAAATGACATTGAGTATCGGTATACTCCGCACCGATGATGTCCGACCCGAGCTTGTCGGAAACTTTGGCGAATACCCAGAGATGTTTGAAAAGTTGTTCTTGTCTGCGAATCAAGCTCGACCCGATAATAAAAAGCTTGAGATGGTTTTCACCACCTATCTCAGTAATCAAGGAGAATTACCGGAGGATATTGATGAGCAGGATGCCTATCTTATTACGGGGAGCAAAACTGGTGTTTATGACGAGGTTTCCTGGATCCAACCTCTGACTCAATTCGTCCAGCAGTGTCACCGCAACGAGAAGAAACTTATCGGTATTTGTTTTGGTCATCAGCTGGTAGCGCAAGCACTTGGCGGCCTGGCTGCCAAAGCAGATCAGGGCTGGAAAATCGGTGTTATTGAAGCTTTTTTCAATCCCAATAGTCACGCGAAATTCTCCAGTGAGGGCTCATTTCACTTGCTGTATAGCCATCAAGATCAAGTGATAGAGCCGGCCACTGGAAGTCTTGTGATGGCCTCGACCCGTGAGTGCCCTATTGCCATGACGACATTAGGCAACCATATTTTAACCTTTCAGGGACATCCCGAGTTTTCCCATGAATACGCCGGTGCGCTCTTCCAGTTGAGGCAAGAAGTTTTTCCAGCAGATAGCTTTAACAAGGCCGTGGCATCGCTCTCTGTAGCCACTGATCATCTGGCTGTTACTCAGTGGATGATTGATTTTTTAAATAACTAAACGGGTCATATTACATTATATAAAAATTCTAGTTGTGTTTTTTTGTATAACTTCGAGAACAGCAACCAACCGGGCTGTTGAGCTGATATGATCCGACATTTTCCAGAATACGCCGAGCGTCGGTAACTTAATTCCCTTAGCACTGGAAAGATGCAGTTGTATTCAACATATAGCGTCGCCGGATTAAAAGCAGCAACAAAGCTCCTAGTACAATAGGTAAAGATGCGTCATTTGAAGGTCCATTGGCAACCGCA